>Ga0207426_1000215_pt1 | contig 136757 bp, 122 predicted proteins | sample AraplaMF_Cvi_mMS_FD_184265 | JGI IMG/M metagenome (GOLD analysis project Ga0207426, IMG submission 184265) | Arabidopsis root microbial communities from the University of North Carolina, USA - plate scrape MF_Cvi_mMS (SPAdes) (version 2) | ecosystem: Host-associated > Plants > Roots >... | reverse complement strand
CGAGCTGCTCGACGTCGTGCCCGAGCTTCTGGTGGAATCCGGACAAGTTCGTCGGCCCGGCGGGGCTGCTGCAAGCCTATCGCTTCATCGCGGACAGCCGTGATGAAGCGACGGGCGAGCGGCTGGACAACCTGGAAGACCCGTACCGTCTGTTCCGTTGCCATACGATCATGAACTGCGTCGACGTGTGCCCGAAGGGGCTCAACCCGACCAAGGCGATCGGCAAGATCAAGGAATTGATGGTCCGCCGGGCTGTCTGAATGATTAACCCCCACGCTCCCTATCGTTCGCTGCCCCCCGAGGGGGCGGTCAGTACGCTTGGGAGCGGCCCTGCGCGTACTGACATGGACGAATCATCGCATCAGTCCGACCCGCTGCGTCGCGCGCGTCTGAAGTGGCGCGCCCGGCGTGGCCTGCTGGAAAACGATCTGATTTTCGAGCGTTTTTTTGGCCAATATGAGCATGATCTCAGTGATGCGGACGTAGGCGCGCTCACGCGCCTGCTCGAACTGAGCGATAACGACCTGATGGACTTGCTGCTCATTCGCAAGGAACCGGAAGGCAACCTTGCCGACGCCGATGTCGTGCGGGTGCTGGAGATGCTGCGTACTGTGTGAACCACAGTCGCGCAGATAGATCTGGCAAAAGCAGCGCCTCTCTTCACGTATTGCTCGCCCGGGCGAGGTCAACCGCCTCCGCCCGACGCGAGATTTCTTCGCGGCGTTTCGCCGACCCCTTCGCTGAACATCGCAATTAGCGCGCTCGCGCCGCAATAGCCCGGTTCACGCGTCATCGCCGACACGACGATCATCGTAATCGTCGATATTCCCCGAACGTCCTAAAGCGTGCCCCGATATTGCCGTTAAAGCTGTTCACTCAACTCTTCGCCGGCGCGTGCTGGCATCGCTCAGCATGCGCAACGTTACGGTACGGACCAGCCTTCTTGCTTTGCTTGTGGTATTCGCGTCGATGATTCTGCTGGGCGGCGTGGTCGGCATCGGGGCGTTGAAGATCACCAACGGCAACGCGCAAAATCTGCGTGAAATGGCGCGTCAGACCATTCTCGTCAACGATGCGTACAAGGACACGACGCGCACGCGTTCGGCGATGGTGCGCGCCTACTCCGCGCTGAAAGAGCGCAATGACACGGCCACGCGCGACTCGGCGCTGCAAAGCGCGCAACGCTCGCTCGACCTGTCCGTGCGCGAGACGCAGGCTTTCGAGAAGTCGGACGCGTTCGACGGCATGGACGCTGCGCTCAAGCAGCAACTGCTCGATTCGGCGACGCAACTTGCCACCACTCTGAATCGTGCCGCCGACGCATTGCGCAACGGCGACACGGCCACCTACGCGGCCCTCAACGATCGCGATATCACCGCGTCGGGCGCGGCCTATTCGGCTAACGTCGAGAAATTCCAGAAGCTCGCCAACCAGCTTTCCGAAGATGCGCTGGCGAGCGGCAACGCTCGCTATCAATGGATCGTCGGCACGGTGATGCTCGGCATCGCGATCGCAGTCGGCCTGGTCGTGCTCGCGTACATCGCGTTGCAACGGACTGTCACCACGCCGCTTGCGCAGGCGGCCGACGTGCTCGATCGCATTGCGTCCAACGATCTCACGGTGCGCGTGCCCGAAGCGAGCAGGAGCGAGATCGGCCAGCTGTTCGCCGCGATGCACCGCATGCAGTCGGGTCTCACGCGAACGGTGTCCGGCGTGCGCGAAAGCTGCGAAGCGATTCATACGGCGGCGCGCGAGATCGCGGCAGGCAATCTCGATCTGTCGAGCCGCACGGAAGAGCAGTCGGCGTCGCTCGAAGAAACGGCGGCGAGCATGGAGCAACTGACATCGACCGTGAAGCAGAACGCCGAGCACGCCCGCGAAGCCAACAGACTTGCGACGAATGCAGCCGATCTCGCACAGCAGGGCGGCGACGTGGTCGAGCGCGCCGTGCATACGATGGCCGAGATCAGTTCGAGTTCGGGCAAGATCGCGGACATCATCGGCATGATCGACAGTATCGCGTTCCAGACGAATATTCTGGCGCTGAACGCGGCCGTCGAGTCGGCGCGTGCGGGCGAGCAGGGCCGCGGCTTCGCGGTCGTCGCAGGCGAAGTGCGCACGCTCGCGCAGCGCAGCGCGGGCGCCGCACGCGAGATCAAGGCGCTGATCGGCACGTCCATCGATCACGTGCAGAACGGCAACGGACTCGTCGCGCAGGCGGGCGCGACGATGACCGAGATCGTGCGGTCGGTGCGCAACGTCGCGGGCATCATGGGCGAAATCACGACGGCGACGGCCGAGCAGAGCGACGGCATCGAGCAGGTCGGCCTCGCGGTGAGCCAGATGGACCAGGTCACGCAACAGAATGCGGCGCTCGTCGAGCAGGCGGCCGCTGCAGCGAGCGCGCTGGAAAGCCAGGCGCAGACAATGCGCGAAGCCGTGTCGGCATTCCGGCTTGCCAAGGCGTTTTGATTCTCCGCAGGCCCGCATTTTTCAGGCTCCGTAAAAGAGCCTTTTACGGAACGCCGCCTTTTTCCGCTCGAGCATGCTCCCTAGACTGCACGTGAGTTCAATCACACGTGAAAGTCGAAGGAGTTCTCATGCAGTTTCTGTTCGCAATGCGCGTCAAGCAAGACGCCACACCCGTCACGAACGAGCAGCGCGCGATGGAAGTCGCTTATGTCAAAGCACAGTACGCGACGGATACGATCCGTCAGGTGTGGACCCGCGCGGACTTGCCGGGTGCGTGCCTGCTGATCGAAGCGGCGGATGAAAGCGCGGCGCGCGCCACGATCGAAGCGCTGCCGCTGATGCAGGCGGGCAAACTCGAGATCCAGCTGTTCGTTCCGCTGCTGCCGTATCGCGGCTTTGCCGTGGCGGGTCAGTGATGGAGCACGCGCTTCTGGACAGCCACGTCGAACGGGCGGACGCATCGGACGACATGCGTCTGTACTTCCTCGACCACGGCGGCAATCGCGTGCTCTCGGCGATGAGCGACGGCAGCGGGTTCGAAGTGCTGGTCGACGATTGCTGTGCGGGGCCGGACGGCATCGCCATCGACACGGCGCGCGGTCATCTCTACTGGACCAACATGGGTGTGCCGTCGCGTAACGACGGCTTCATCATGCGTTGCGATCTCGACGGCGGCGATCTGACGACCATCGTGCCGCCCGGCCTGACGCACACGCCGAAGCAACTGCTCATCGAGCCGCGCGGCGGACATCTCTACTGGTGCGACCGCGAAGGCATGCGTGTGATGCGTTGCAAGCTCGACGGATCGTCGCTGGAGACGCTCGTGCAGACGGGCTATGGCGCGCACCATCAGGCTGACGCGCGGAACTGGTGCGTCGGACTCGTGCTCGATGTCGAACGGCAGCAGATGTACTGGACGCAAAAGGGCGCGCCGAAGTCGAACACGGGACGCATTCTGCGCGCGCCGTTGAATCCGCTCCGCAAGAGCGTGTCGCCAGCCTCACGCGACGATATCGAAACGCTCTTCGACAACTTGCCGGAGCCCGTCGATCTCGAACTCGACGCGGCAACCATGACGCTTTACTGGACCGATCGCGGCGCGCCGCCGTGCGGCAACACGCTGAATCGCTGCCGGCTTCAGCAGCGTGGCGAAACCGGATTGCATGCCGAAGTCCTGTTCGAAGGCTTCAACGAGGCAATCGGATTGTCCGTGCATCCTTACCGCAACGTCGCGTATGTGAGCGATCTGGGCGGCACGATCCGTCGCGTTTCGCTGGACGGCTCCGATGCGCGCGTCGTGCTGCGCGAAGCCGGCAATCTGACGGGAATCGTCGCGGTGTGAACGACGGCATGCGTCGTCACGAAACCAGTGTGGCTTCCTGCGCAGCAAGCCGCTTGCTGAGATCGTCCTTGAGGAAGTCGACGAACGTGCGGATCTTCGCATCGACATAGCGGCGCGATGCGTAGACGGAATAGACATTGCGCGTCGGCAGCTGGAATTGCGGCAGGACGCGAACCAGCGTGCCCGCGCGAAGATCGTCGATCGCCGAATAGACCGCGAGCGCGCCGATGCCCGCGCCGGCCTGCAGCGCCACGCGCAAAGCTTCAGGATCGTTGATCCGGTAGCGGGCCGCCGACGCATTCAGCAGCACGTCGCCGTCCGCGCCTTCGAGTTGCCATCCATCTGTCGGCGAGGCGGGCGACTGCAGCCGCACGAATGCGTGACCGTCCAGATCGTCCGGCGAGTGCAAGGGCGCATGCTTCTCCAGATACGACGGCGCGGCGACCAGCATGCTGTAGCTGGTGCCCGTCACCTGGCTGACGTAACCCGAATCGGGTAGCGTCTGCGCCGTCACGACGGACACGTCGAACTGTTCCTCGACGAGCCGCGGCATCGTCGACGACAGCACGAGTTCGATCTCGATGTTCGGATAGCGCGCCTGATAGCCGACGATGCATGCGGCGAGATGAGTTTGTCCAAGGCCCGGCATCGCGTGCACGCGCAGCGTGCCGTGCGGCTCGTTCATCGCGTTGCCGGCTTCGGCGTCGGCGTAGTCGAGGTCGGCGAGAATCTGCTGGCATCGCTCGTAATAGCGCGCGCCTGCATCGGTGAGCGTGATGCGTCGCGTCGTGCGATGAAAGAGCCGTACGCGCAAATCGTCTTCGAGTTCCGAAACGGCACGCGAGACGCGCGCCACGTTGCTGTCGAGTACATTGGCTACGGCAGTGAAGCTGCCGGTTTCGACGACCCGCGAAAAAACGCGCAGGCTGTGAATCTTGTCCATGAAGCGGTTTCCGTCTGTGGTGATGCGCCGGCATTCATGCGCTTCGAAACAGCACGAACGCGCGATCGATAAAACGCACAGGCCGCGCGCCCAACCCGGCTCACATCCTTTCCCAATGGGGAATCGTGACGTCTCACGATCTGCATCGCGATGAGGCAAGATATCACTATGATAAACATAGTGTCAAGCGCCTTGCGCTTCCAAGGCGTTGTCCGGTGCCAGATTCGAGCAGGTAGTCATGCGCGAAGAAACGCTTTGGGAAGCGCCGCGACAGCATCTGACTGTCTGTGAGGTGGCTGCATCCGAAGGGGCATGTGGGTTCATCGTCTTTGCAGACGGCTCGCGCTAAGGGCTTGCCTGGCAACAATGGAGAACTTTCTTTCTCGCAGAGAAAGAGCGTGCTTTTATGTCGGCCTTGTCCGTTCCAAACGTGTCGCACGCAACCAGACAGTTGGGCTGCGGGTGTGGGATTGAACGCTTCAAGACGCGGAATCATCGACATTCATGCGTTAGCGTCGCGTCAATTGCACGGCTGTCCTTGCGCTGCGTGACATTGGCCAGGTCTATAAGATCACGCGTGACAGAGATGTCCTGTCTTCCAGATTGGTCCGGACATTCAATAGCACTACTGTTTTCCGATGATCAGACGATCCATGGCGTCGACCATGAGTTGTTCATCGCCGACACAAGTGTTGTGCTGCCGCTGGTATTTACGCCATGTGACCGCGTTCACATAATCCGCTCACTTGCTGCGAAACACGAATCACGAATTTCGATTCGCAGCGAACCGGTGACGATGTGAGTTTTGCCGAATGGCTCGACGTATGGGCTTTCAGACGGGCAGTGACAAGCGGTATGCCCGGGATATCAATCGCTGCGGCGCTCATCGCTCCACCTACTCGTGCTTATTGCCAACAGGAGCTTCCATGCAAAACGATATCCTTCCTCAAGTCCCGTCGCGTCGTCGCTTCATCGGCGTGGCCGCTGCCGCGGTTGCCGCAGGTTCGTTGAGTCAATTCGCGTTTGCGCAAACCAGTCAGGGCATCACTGAAATCACGCCCGCCACAGGCGGCGACAAGACGGCCATTCGCAAGCTGCGCGTGCACGTGCCGGAGTCGCAGTTGACGGATTTGCGCAGACGCATCAAGGCAACCAGATGGCCCGAGCGCGAGACGGTCACCGATGCCTCACAGGGCGTGCAACTCGCGACGATGCAAAAGCTCGCCACTTACTGGTCGACCAACTACGACTGGCGCAAAGTCGAAGCAAGACTGAATGCGCTGCCGCAATACGTCACGGAAATCGACGGGCTGGATATTCACTTCATCCACGTACGCTCGAAGCAGAAAGACGCGTTGCCGATGATCATCACCCATGGATGGCCTGGCTCGATCATCGAGCAGATGAAGGTGATCGAGCCTCTGACCAATCCGACAGCGCACGGCGGCAATGCATCGGATGCATTCGATGTCGTGATTCCTTCGCTTCCTGGCTACGGTTTCTCAGGCAAGCCGACGGCAACGGGTTGGGACCCTGCGCGCATCGCGCGCGCGTGGGTGGTGTTGATGCAGCGTCTCGGCTACACGCGTTACGTCGCGCAAGGCGGGGATTGGGGCAATGCCGTCACCGAGCAGATGGCGCTGCTCACGCCGCCGGGACTGATCGGCATTCATACGAACATGCCCGCCACCGTGCCCGACGACATCGCGAATGCGCTCAAGTACGGCAACCCGCCGCCCGCCGGTCTGTCGCCCGACGAACAGCACGCATTCGATCAACTCGACTACTTCTACAAGCACGGCCTGGGCTACGCGCAAGAAATGGCGGGTCGCCCGCAGACGCTGTATGGCATCGAAGATTCGCCGATCGGTCTTGCCGCGTGGATGCTCGATCACGACGCCGCGAGTCAGGCGATGATTGCGCGCGTGTTCGACGGTCAATCGGAGGGGCTGTCGCGCGACGATGTACTCGATAACGTCACGCTGTATTGGGTGACGAATACGGGCATCTCGTCGGCGCGACTCTATTGGGAGAACAAGCTCAACTTCTTTGCACCGAAGCACGTCACGCTTCCCGTCGCGGTCAGCGTGTTCCCGGATGAAATCTACTCGGCGCCAAAGAGCTGGACTGAAAAGGCGTATCCGAAGCTGATCCACTACAACCGTTTGCCGAAAGGCGGGCACTTTGCAGCGTGGGAACAACCGCAAGCGTTCACGGACGAAGTGCGCGTGAGCTTCCGCTCGCTGCGCTGACATGCGAGAACGGACGACGCGATATACACGTCGTCCGTATCGCGCCGGCTAGTTAGCGGTCGACGCGTTGCTGAAGATGCGCCGGATAACGGTCGCCGACAATCGCAATACCATTCAGCGCCGTATCGATCTGCGCGAGTTCATCCGCCGACAGCACGATCGCAGTCGCGCCGATGTTTTCCTCGAGACGAGCCAGCTTCGTGGTGCCGGGAATCGGCGCCATCCACGGCTTTTGCGCCAGCAACCAGGCCAGCGCGATCTGCGCGCGCGTCACGCCTTTGCTATCGGCAATCGCGCCGAGCGCTTCGACGAGCACTGCATTGGCCTTGCGGTTTTCTTCCGTGAATCGCGGCACGATGTTGCGGAAGTCGGTTTTGTCGAACGTCGTGCTGGCATCGATGGCGCCTGTCAGGAAGCCTTTTCCTAGCGGACTGAACGGCACGAAACCGATGCCGAGTTCTTCGAGCGTCGGCAGCAAGGAGGCTTCCGGCTCGCGCCACCACAACGAGTACTCGCTTTGCACGGCGGCGACGGGTTGCACGGCGTGCGCCCGACGGATCGTGCTGGCGCCTGCCTCCGACAAACCGAAATGCAATACCTTGCCTTCCTTGATGAGATCGCGCACGGTGCCCGCGACGTCTTCGATCGGCACGGCGGGATCGACGCGATGCTGGTAGAGCAGATCGATGCGGTCTGTTTTCAAGCGCTTGAGCGATGCTTCGGTGACGGCCCGGATGGTTTCCGGCCGGCTGTCGAGTCCTTTCGGCGGCAGGCCGTCGATGAAGCCGAACTTGGTGGCGATGACGACCTTGTCGCGATTCGCTGACAGAGCGTTGCCAAGCAAGGTCTCGTTCGTGTGCGGGCCGTAGGCTTCGGCGGTGTCGAAGAAGGTGACGCCCTGGTCGAGCGCCGAGTGAAGCAGACGGATTGCCTGCTGCTCTTCCGTCGCGGGGCCGTATGCAAAGCTCAGTCCCATACAGCCCAGTCCGATGGCGGATACCTTGAGACCGGACTTGCCCAGTTCGCGCTGCTGCATGATTTCCTCTTTGATAGTCAGGTGCGGACATACAGAATAGGCTCGATAATTGCGCTCAACAATCGGCCTGGGTTTGCAAGACCTTATGAGAGATTTTCATTAATGCCGCGTCCTGGTCTGTCGGAACTATCGGCCTTCGTTTCCATTGCGCAGCACCGCAGCTTCAGTGCCGCTGCGCGCGCAATGGGTGTGACGCCATCCGCGCTGAGTCACGCCATGCGCGCGCTGGAGGGACGTCTGAACGTACGGCTCTTTACGCGCACGACGCGATCGATGGCGCTGACCGAGGCCGGCGAGCAACTGCTGCGCCGCGTGAGTCCCGCGATTCGCGATCTCGAAGACGCGGTGGATGAGGCCACGTCGGGGCAGCACCGGCCCTCGGGATCGATTCGTATCAATTGCTCGGAGAACGGTGCGAAAGAAGTGATCCAACAGGTGCTGCCGGCATTTCTCGAGAAATATCCCGAGATTCAAGTGGAGTTCGTGGTGGATACGCGGCTCGTCGATATCGTCGCGGGTGGCTTCGATGCGGGTATTCGCGTGATGGAAGACGTGCCGCGGGACATGATCGCGATCCGCTTCGGACCGGAGATGCGCTTTTGCGCGGTCGCTTCACCGGAGTACATCGAGCGGCATGGGCGGCCGCAGAATCCGAATGATTTACTCGATCACCGCTGCATCCGTTTTCGCTTCGAAAGCGGCGCGCTGTTCCGCTGGGATCTCGAACATCGCGGCCGACGTGTATCACTCGATGTCGGCGGGTCAGTCACACTCGGCAACCTGAATCTGATGGTGTGGGCCGCGCTGTCGGGCATCGGCATAGCGTGGGTGCCCGAGACGCTCGTGAGCGAGCTGCTTGCAGCAGGTGTGCTGATCGACGTGCTGCCGGCGGCGGGACCGTCGTTCGGGCAATGGTGCCTCTATTACCCGGCGAACCGGCACACGCCGCCCGCGCTGCACCTGTTCGCGAACGCGGTGCGCGAATGGTCGCGCGAGCAAAGTGAGCAGATACCCAATCCCGCCTGAGCTTGACGCGCGAGCAGCGTCCTGGACGCGACCGTTAGTGCGAGCGGCCGTCGAAGTGCGTGACGGGCAATGCGTCGATGTCGATATCCTCGAGACAGCGCACGTTGATGGCCGCCATCGGACGGCCGTCGGGCGCAGTGCCTTCGCCGTACGGATGCATGCCGCAAATGGGGCAGAAGCGATGACGGATCACGTGCTTGTTGAAGGTGTACGTGCTGGCGTTCTGCTCGGCAGTCGTGAGATGGAGATGCTCGAAAGGGACGAACCACATCAGCGCGCCTTTGCGCTGGCATATCGAACAGTTGCACGCCATGACGCCCGTCGGCTCGCCTTCGACCTCGAACGCGATGCGTCCGCAATGACAGCTTCCTTTGTGCGACATGGCGATCTCCTGATGGGTATTGGAGGGTGCCGTCACGCATCGGTAACGGCTATTTGCGAACGTCCGTATTCTATTCGCAGTGTGGCATAAAGCCGCCTTCAGTCGTTCGTTGGTTTGCCGTAAACAAGTTGTAACCAACAACGGGGCACGACTGCAATGAAGCTGCGCAACCTGAATGTCTCGACCCGCCTGCTTGCCGGATTCGGCTTGTTGACGGGCTTGCTGCTCGCTGTGGCGATGATCGGTTTTTACGGCCTATGGGCGTTGAACGGCAAGCTCGATGAGATTGCGCGCGTCAACGGTACCCAGGCGCGTCTCGCCAATGAGCTTCGCGCATCAATACAGGACCGCGCGATTGCGATGCGCAACGTCGTGCTTTACACGACTGCCGCAGACCGGCGGACCGAAGCCGAACGGATCGCGAAGCAGGGCGAACTTTATGCGGACGCTTATCAGAAGCTCGACCGTATGTTCGCGGAAGAGGCTGGAACCGACCCGCGCGAGCGTTCGCTAATGGCCGCGCTCAAGCAGGAAGAGTCCGCCGCCGTGCCGCCGATGAGCAAGGTGGTCGAACTCAGTCTCGCGAACGACACGATCGCCGCGACGCAGTTGCTGCTCGAACGCGCGAGGCCGACGCAACGCACCTGGCTTGCGCGCGCGGTGGAGCTGGCGGACTTCGAAGACGAGTCGAATCTCATCGCGCAGCAGGATGCCATCGCGACCTACGCGCGGATTCGCGTGCTGATCGCGGTGATCGTGGTGGCGGCGATTGCGCTCGCGCTCGTCACGGCAACGCTGATTACCCGCAGCATCTTGCGACAGCTGGGCGGCGAGCCGCGCACCGCACAGGAGATCGCCGCGCAGATTGCGCAGGGCAATCTCGCCGTCAAGGTCGATCTTGCGAACAGCGATGCCGACAGCCTGATGGGATCGCTGGACACGATGCGCTTGCGTCTCACGTCGATTGTCGGCGACATCAAGAAATCGGCCGAATCGATCTCGGTCGCGGCGAGTGAAATCGCGCAAGGCAATACCGATCTGTCACAGCGTACGGAAGAGCAGGCGGCGTCGCTGGAAGAAACGGCGGCGAGCATGGAAGAGCTGACATCGACGGTCCGGCAGAACACCGAAAACGCTCGCCAGGGCAGCACGCTCGCGAGCAATGCGTCGCAGACGGCGACCACGGGCGGCGACGTGGTACGCAAGGTCGTCGCGACGATGGACGACATTTCATCGAGTTCGTCGCGCGTGTCCGAGATCATTTCGGTGATCGAAGGCATTGCGTTCCAGACGAACATTCTCGCGCTCAATGCCGCCGTCGAAGCGGCGCGCGCCGGCGAAGAAGGCCGCGGCTTCGCGGTCGTCGCGGGCGAAGTTCGCACGCTCGCACAACGCAGCGCCGCCGCTGCGAAAGAGATCAAGGCGTTGATCGAAACATCCGCTGCGCACGTGTCGACGGGCTCGACGCTCGTGCACGACGCGGGCGAGACGATGAACGACGTGGTCCGCTCGGTGAAGCGTGTGACGGACATCATGAGCGAAATCGCGGCGGCGTCGACGGAACAGTCGACGGGTATCGAGCAGGTCAATACGGCTGTCGCGCAGATGGATCAGGTGACGCAGCAGAATGCCGCGCTCGTCGAGCAGGCGACGGCGGCCGCGCAGGCAATGGCCGATCAGGCTGCGAGCCTCAAGGCGGCGGTGGCGATGTTCAGGCTCGATGGCGGGCAGCGGGCGACGGACGCGACGCCGTTGCCCGCTCGCGCGGTTGCTGTGAAGAAAGCAGGCGTGCAACGCGAGCCAGCCGGTCAATCAAGGGCAGAAGTCGACTGGCAGACGTTTTGAAACGTCGTAGCGTAAACTCCTCGGACGTATTCAAGGAGTGACTGCCATGACCCCGCAACAACGTTACCTGGCTGAGGCCATCGAACTCGCTTACCGCAATGTCGAAAGCGGCGGCCGGCCGTTCGGCGCCGTGATCGTCAAGGATGGCGAAGTCGTCGCAACCGGCGTGAACGAAATTCTGCACACTAACGATCCGACTTCGCATGCGGAGTTGAACGCGATCCGCGCGGCGAGCCAGAAACTCGGCTCGCCGAATCTCGCGGGCTGCACGGTATATGCAAGCGGTCATCCGTGTCCGATGTGTCTTGCCGCGATGCGGATGGCGGGCATCGGTGAAGTGTTTTACGCGTACTCCAACGAGGATGGCGCGCCTTATGGGCTATCGACCGCGGCTGTGTTCGCCGATCTGGCGAAGCCGTTTGCCGAGCAGACTATCAAGATCCGTTATGAGCCGGTTCGGCTGGAGGCGCATGCGGATCTTTACGCGGACTGGAAGCAGCGCCAGGGCGCACAGTAACTTCCTGATCGGGCCTGTCGTTTCCCCCGATACAGGCATCGAAAAATTGCGACTCAGCCGCCAAATAATTGCGTTTGTCGTACTCGTGTTTCGCCGATAACCTGCCCTTGTCCCCAACGACAGCGTTATTCGAGGAAAGCGAGTCATGAAATTGCTGAGGAACACGTGGTACGCCGCGGCGTGGAGCCGCGACGTCGGCGCCGATTTATCCACCCGGGAGCTGCTCGGCGAGCCGATGCTGCTGTACCGCAAACGCGATGGCGCGCCCGTCGCGATGATCGACCGCTGCCCGCATCGCTTTGCGCCCTTGTCGATGGGCAAGCGTGTCGGCGACGGCGTCGAATGCGGCTATCACGGCTTGCAATTCGACTGCAGCGGCGCCTGCGCGAAGAATCCGCACGGCGACGGCCGCATTCCGCCCGGCGCGCGCGTGCGCAGCTTTCCGGCGGAAGACCGGCATGGCCTCGTGTGGATCTGGGCGGGCGAACCATCGCGTGCCGACGCGAGCCTGATCCCCGATTTCTCGCATCTGGTGTCGCCGCGACTGAAGACCGTCGGCGACGAGATGACGCAGAAGGCGCACTACGAACTGGTCGTCGATAATCTGATGGACCTCTCGCATGTGAACTATCTGCATGCGCCGTATCAGCAGGTCGATGATTTTCTTCAGGCGAAACACGACGTCGTGCAGGATGGCGGTGCGCTGGAAAGTCGGCGCACGGTGGCCGCCACGCGCGCGCCGCAATCGTTTCGCCCGTTTCTCGATGATCCCGATGCGCCCGTGGACTACTGGCTGAACATACGCTGGCACGCGCCGGGCTGCTGCCTGCTGGAGACGGGCGTGGTAGCTGCCGGCAGGCCGCGCGAGCATGGCCTCGTGCGGATCGGCACGCACATCGTGACGCCGATCGGCGCGGCGTCGACGCAGTATCTGTACGCGAGTTCGCGCAACTACCGTCTCGACGATCCTGACGCTGACGACGAAACGGCACGCTGGCAGCAAATGGGCTTTCACGAACAGGACAAGCCGATGATCGAAGGCGTGCAGACGCGCATGGGCGAGCGCGAGCTGTTCTCGATGCGCCCTGTGCTGCTCGCCACCGACGCCGCCGCGATTCGCGCAAGGCGTCTGCTGGCCGCGATGATCGACGCCGAGACGCGTAGCGATCAGCCCGCGCCTGCAGCGGTGGCGTGAACGACGCAAGAAACCAGAAAAAACAGGCGGGACGCACGGCGCCCGCTCATGGAGACAGACATGCAATCGACCGCAACGCCTGGCGCTGCCGCCGCGCTGATCGACGGCCGGCCGCTCTCGGCCTATCAGCGGCTGATCCTCGTGTTATGTGGATCAGTCATCTTCCTCGATGGTCTCGACACGCAGTCCATCAGCGTTGCCACGAAAGCGATGGCCCACGCGCTCGACGTGCCGCTCGCGAGTTTCGGCGTGGTGTTCTCGGTACTGCAACTGGGCGGATTGATCGGCACCTTTGTGTTCGGCTATCTCGCCGACCGCGTCGGACGCCGGCCACTCGTGATCGCCGCCGCGTTGCTGATCGGCGCGCTCACGCTGGGAACGGCGTCCGTGCAGACCTATACGCAACTGCTGATCGTGCGCTTTCTCGGTGGCATTGGCCTTGGCGGCATCTTTCCCTGTGTGCTGGCGCTCGGCGCGGAATACGTGCATAGCCGCTCCAGAGGTCTCGCGGTCGCGGTGCTGTTTGCCAACTATTCGCTCGGCGCGGCAGTGGGCGCAGTCGTCAACGGTTATGTGCTCGCGCATTTCGGGTGGCGTGCAGTGTATGTGGTCGGCGGCGCGCTGTCGATCGCCGCGGCGCTCGCGATCGTCGCGTGGTTGCCGGAGTCGCCGCATTTCCTGATTTCGCGCGGCAAGACGCACAAGCTGCGTGCCGTGTTCAAGCGGCTCTTTCCGAACGAGGTCATCGACGTCGAGCAGTTGCGGTTGAATGCGGCGACAGGCGCAGGTCAGGCGGCGCGCAAAGGCGTGCCCGTGCGGGAAATATTCAGCGAAGGCCGAGCGGGCATCACGTTGCTGCTGCTGGGCATCCTGATGCTGAGTTACGCGACCATCAAGGTGATGACCGTATGGCTCACGCCGCTCCTGCAGACAGCGGGTATTTCGATCGTGCACACCTCGTATGTGCTCGCGAGCCTCGATATCGGTTCGATGCTCGGACTCGGGTTTGCCGGATACCTGGTGAGCCGCTTCGGTCCGACACGTTCGCTGTTGCCCGCGTTGCTCGTGCTCGCCGTGACGACGGTGGTCGTGGCATTCGAGGTCACTCGCTTCGCCGCGCTGCTGCCGAGCGGTTTCGTGATCGGCTTTACGGGCGGTATCGGACAGTCCGCGCCGCTCGCGTTGTTCGCGCTGATCTTTCCGACGCGAGTGCGTTCCACGGCGCTCGGCCTCGGCGGCGCGGCGGGACAGATCGGCAAGATCGGCTCGCCGATGCTGGTGGGCGCGGTGCTCGCGAACGGCTGGAAGCCGGACACGATTCTCTTCGCCGTTGCGTTGCTGCCCGCTATCGGCGTGCTGCTGATGCTGCTCGTGAGGCTGTCGCGCCGCTACGCGGTGGCGAGCGTGAGCCAGAGCGCCTGACGTCATCAATCCGAATCCCCCATGAAAACAGGTATCAGAAGGATCGAAGAGGTCGCGGACGGCATTCGCATGTTGGAACTCGCGCCGCTCGACGGCACGCCGCTGCCGCACTACACGCCGGGCGCGCACATCGACGTGCATCTGCCGGCAGGTCTCGTTCGCCAGTACTCGCTCTGCGGGCGTCCACAACAAAGCGACGCATACGTGATCGCGGTGCAGAACGACGCGGCATCGCGCGGCGGCTCCCGCGCGATGCACGCCTTTCAGGTGGGCGACACGTTGCGTATCGAAGGGCCGCGCAATCATTTTCCGCTCGCGCACGATGCGCGGCATTCGGTGCTGCTCGCCGGCGGCATCGGCATTACGCCGCTGCTGAGCATGGCCGAGCGGCTCGCGCAGACGCAGGCTTCGTTCGAGTTGCACTACTGCGTGCGCAATCGCAAGCGCGCGGCCTTTCTCGACCGGCTCGATGCGCTGGATCTGCGAGGCCGTTGCACGCTCTACACCGACGATGCACCCGCCGATGCGCGAATGGACTTTGCACGCGTCGTGCGCGATCCGCCGCCTGGTTCGCATCTGTATGTGTGCGGCCCGTCTGGCTTCATGGACCATGCGCTCGATGCCGCGAAACAGGCTGGCTGGGTGGACAGCCATTTGCATCGCGAGTACTTCAGCGCGCCCACAGCCGACACCCGCGATAACACGCCTACGGCACACGCGTTCACCGTACGGCTGGCGCGCAGCGGCAAAGTGGTGCGCGTGAGCGAACGGGAAACGGTGGTGCAGGCGCTGGCCGCGCACGGCGTGCGCATCGAGACGTCGTGCGAGCAGGGTGTCTGCGGCACGTGTCTCACACGCGTGCTGGCGGGCGACCCCGAACATCGCGACCTGTATCTGACGGACGACGAGCGCGCCCGCAACGACCAGTTCCTGCCATGCTGCTCGCGTTCGCGATCGGACGAACTCGTTCTCGATCTCTGATCGCGGCAATCCCGGATTGCGACGCGCGGCGCGGCTGGATACGATGGGTGACGTCCATCGACGGAGCCTTTCCCCTTGAGCACACAAGCGCTGCCTTCGATCAATCATCTGCGCAGCTTCCAGGTGATCGGCCACCATCTGAACCTCGTGCATGCGGCACGCGAACTGCATCTGAGCCCATCGGCGCTCAGCTATCAGCTTGGCGTACTCGAAGAGCGGCTAGGCACGCGGCTGTTCACACGCACGGGACGTGGACTCGCTTTCACGGAAGCGGGGCGGATGCTGCACGGCGAAGTCGATCAATGTCTGCAACGGCTTTGGTCGGCGTGGCAGCGCGTAGCAGCAAACGAGCGCTCGGCGCCGCTCGTCGTGAACTCGCTGCCGACGTTCGCGATGCATTGGCTGTTGCCGCGGCTCACGGCCGTGCAGGAACAGTTCGCCAATGTCGAGATTCGCGTGTCGATTGCGCAGGTGGATCTGGAACGCGAGGCGCTCGATTGCGCCATCGCCTATGGCGACGGTCACTGGCCCGGCGTGCATTGCGATTTCCTGCGCGAGGAGTCGCTGATCGTCGTGTGTTCGCCTGAAACGCTGACGGCGAATGGGCCGCTGTCAAGCGTCGTCGATCTCGCGCGCTTCACGCTGCTCTCGGCCAAAACGCGGCCAGACGATTGGGCCTTATGGGCCGATGCTGCGCAGGATACATTGCCGCCGGGTGGCCGTCAGTTGCTGCTCGCCTCGCGCAACATGGTGATCCAGGCCGCCTGCGAAAGCCTCGGTGTCGCCGTGGTGGACCCGGCAATGGTGCGGACCGAACTGTCGTCGGGCCGTCTCGTGCAGGCGTTGCCGCAGACCGCGAAAGGCCAGGGCTCGTATTACCTCGTTTATCCGGCGGGCGAGGAGTCTCTCGCGCGTGTTTCGGCATTTCGCACATGGCTGCTCGCGGAAATGGCGCGTGACACGGTTTCGGGCCTTACTGTCTGAAGTCGCGCGCGGGTCGCGCTACATCCGCAACGCCGCAATGTACTTCGCTCGCGGCCGCAGCAGAAAAGCCTGCGCGCGCTGTTCCAGCACATGCGCCACCCAACCCGCCGTACGGCTGATGATCCACAAGGCCGTGGCCGTGCCATCCGGCAGGCCGAGCGCACGTGCAAGAACGACGAGCGCGATCGCCACGCCGGGATGCATCGACAGTTTGTCTTTTGCGAGCGAGAGGAATTCGAGTGTCGGGACGGTCTCCGGCGTCGCATGCTGCAGCGCGCGCACCTGTTCGAGAATCAGATTGGCGCGCACGTCGCCTTCCGGATAGAGCGGATGGTTGAAACCGAACAGACTCGCGCCCACTTCGCGGACCATCTGCAGGCGTGGTGCCGTATCCGGATTGGCAACGTCGCGTAACAGCAGCGTTTCGACTTTCTCCGTCGCCGTGCCCGTCGAAAAGCCGACGTGCGAGCCGATCGCCGCCGCGACGCAGTTGTAGAGGTCGGCATTCGTCGATGCCGCGACTCGCGCCGCGAAAGTGGCGGGCGCCAGTTCGTTGTCGGCGAGTACCGTCAGCGCGCCGTTGACGGCAAACACGGCATCGGGCGTACACGTGCCGCCCGCCGCGCGCAGCAGATAGGCGGCCAGACTTTCGCCGCGCTCGCGCATCACGAACGCGCGCGCTTTGCTCAGGAATCCGAGACATCCCGCCATCGTCTGCATGATGAGGCGCGCGGCCTGCACCGCGCTGCCATCGGAAATCTCCGCCGCGCCGCGGCCCTGCATGCCGAGCGCGAGCGGCACCATGCCGAGCAGGTTGGCGATATCGCTGCCGTCGAGCTTGCCCGCGTACGCATCGAATAGCGGCAACACGGCTTGCGGCGTGTCGAGCGCGCCCCACGCGGTGACGCCGTCCTGCCAGACGCCCGTCATCAGCAGTTGCGAAACGGATTCGAACGACGAGCCTGCCTTCGCCATTTCGACGGCTGACCGGTTGCGGTACAGGGGACCTTGCGGCGTGATGTGCGTGATCGCGGAGGCGAGCACGGGCTCGCCCCAGCGCATCGTCGATTCGGCCGACGCCGCCTTCGGCATGCGGCCCCGCTTGCGGCTGCCCACCCGTTCGACATCGGCGCGCACGTACAGACTGCGCCGTCCGTCGTCATGCGGCGCGGTGCCGATCAGGCCGCGGCTCACGTACGAGTAGAGGGTGGCCGGCTTGATGTTGAGCCGGGCCAGTACCTCCTCACGCGTCATCAGATCTCGGGTCGTCATGAAATCAATCTAATCAATATAAATCAACTAAAAAGGGTGTAACGATCGGGCATTCCGCAGTCTAGCAGAATGGCTGTGAATAATGACTTTCGGACGTTTTGCATCGTAGCAGCAAGCGCTTTCGATGTTTATGTTGATTTGAAATATCAATCTTGATCGACAGAGCTTCGGCGAGTAATTTTCAGTCCTCGATTCCATTTTTGCACCGCGCCGCGAACCGCTTCGGGCGGGTGCCTTGAGGAGACTTTCCGATGCATGACCTGAGACGCGAATTCGGGCCGGCGCAAGCGAGCTTCGTCGATCAGACGGGCCAGCGTCCCCGCGACAATCATTACTGGGCGCCCGTGATCGTGAGCCGCGAACAGATCGACGCGGAAGTGGAGCGCCTGGCCGCGCTGCCGAGGCCCGCAGACGGCCGCCGTCATTCGTTGATCGTTCATCCGTCCGCGCGCGCTGGCTCGCCCGGACTTGCACCTGGCATTCAGGTGTCGCTGCAGGTCCTGTTGCCTGGCGAATCGACCGAGCCGATGCGCCACAACGCGACCGAAGTGAACTTCTGCATCCGGGGCGGCGGTTCGACGCGCGTTGCGGGCCGCACCATCGCATTCCGTCAATACGACGTGTGGAATCACCCCGCCTTCGTCGCCTTCGCGCACACGAACGACACCGACGACATTCAGGTGCGGCTCGTCTACTCGAATGCGCCGCTGCTGCAGCACATGGAAGTGTATGTGCCCGAGTTCGGCGTCGAACTGGAAGTGCCGACGCAAACGCTCACCGCGCACGCGAGCGACGACCCGAAGCGCCGCAGTCCGTTCGGCACGTTCCCCATCGGCGAAGACGGCGGTCTGCTGATGCCGTACGAAACGCTGATCAATCCGCAGGTGGTCGAGTCGCGTCCGCTGCATTTTTCGTGGCAACAGGTGAAGGCCGAACTCGACAAGCTCGAGGCGCTGGGCAGCGACTACGTCGGCCGCCGTCTGTACATGATGTACAACCCGGTCACGGGCCGCACCAACGGCATCACGCCGAACTTCTTCGCGACCATGACGATCCGTCCGCCGAAGATCGTCGACCGTCCGCATCGCCACGTATCCGCGGCCATCAACTACTACTTTTCGGGCTCGGGCTACAGCATGGTGGCGGGCAACCGCTACGAGTGGAAGGCCGGCGACCTGATGCTGTCGGCGCCCGGCTGGGCCGTGCACAACCACGCGTCCTACGACGACTACGTGTACGAGCTGACCATTCAGGACCAGCCGCTCAACATCTACATGCAGTCGCTGCTGTGGCAGGAGAGCATGAAGGAGCCGCCCGCGCTGCTCGGCACGCAGACCGGTTTTTCGACCAATCGCACGAACGCCGCCAAGGCCGCATAAGCCGCTTCATCGACAAGGAATCCAGATCATGCGCGAACTTTCCTGGCTGAAGGGCTCGATCACCCCGATCGTGACGCCCTTCCGCAATCAGGCCGTCGACTACGAAACGTATGCACGGCTCGTCGACTGGCAAATCGTCAATGGCGGCCACGGCGTGCTCGTGAACGGCACGACGGCCGAGCCGAGCCTGCTGACCGTGGCCGAGCGCAACCGCCTCGTCGACGTCGCCGTCGAGGCAGCGGCTGGCCGCGTTCCCGTGCTGGCCGCGACGGGCTCGCAATCGCACGCGGAGACGGTCGAGCTGACGCAGCACGCCGACAAGGCGGGCGTCGATGCGATGCTGGTCGTCACGCCTTATTACATCCGTCCGCCGCAGCGCGGGCTGGTCGAGTACTACGCGGATGTCGCCGCGCGCACCGAACGGCCGCTGCTGATCTATCACATCCCGGGCCGCGCGGCGGTCAGCATGGACCTCGCCACCGTCAAGGCGATCCGAGAGCGCGCGCCGAATCTCGTCGGCATGAAGCACGCGGTCAACGACATGGCCTTCGTCACGCACATGCTCGACGCGTTCGGACCCGAGTGGCGCGTGTTCGTCGGTCTCGAAGAGCTGAGCTATCCGATGCTGGCGGTCGGCGCGTGCGGGCTGATGAACGCGGTCGGCAATCTGGCGCCGCGCAAGGTCGCCGATCTCGTCGAAGCCGTCGAACGTGATGACTACGCGTCGGCCCGCAAGCTGCATTTCGCACTGTTCGAGCTCAATCAGTCCGTGTTCTACGACACGAATCCGATCCCCATCAAATACATGATGAAGCGCATGGGCCTGATTCCCGCGAACGAACATCGCTTGCCGATGATGCCTGCTACGCGCGAACTGGAAGCGCGGCTCGATGGCGTGCTCGATCGCGCTGGCCTGCTTTGAGTGCCCGCGATGATCCGAACGACAACGAAACGGAGACCCTGATGAGCGACAGGATTCCACGGCTGGAAATGGCCGACATGCGGGCCGATCTGGCCGCCTATCTGACGCCGCGCGTCGAGCGCTTGCGCTATCTCGGCGAGCTGTTCAAGTGCGCGGGCCATGCGCCCGACGTGCTCCTGCAATTCATGCATTTCACCGACGCGCTCAAGCAGGCGCTGCCCGACCGGCTCACGGAACTCGGCGCGCTGACGGTGGCGAGTTACATGGAGAACCGTTACGAGCGTCACCAGCATGAACGACTGAGCGTGAAGCTCGGTTTCCCGCGCACGTGGATCGCGCAGGTCAACCGGCTCGATCCCGCCGCTGCGACGGAACTGAGCGACGTCGATAAAGCCGCGCAAGCGTATGCGCTGAAGGCATTGCGTACGCGCGGTCTCGAAGCGCAGGCAGAGTTCGACGGATTCGCGAGCCTCGTGACGCCTGCGGAAGCCATGGCTTTCGTGATGCTGATCGGCCGCTATGTCACGCATGCAATCGCCGTCAACACGCTGCGGCTCGAACCGCCCGTCGCGTCGATTTTCGAGGATGAGCAATGAACGCGGCCAGCACACCCGTGTGGATTTCCGAGCAGCAGATCGTCTCGCTGATGAATCTGTCGGGCGCCATCGAAGCGCTCGAAGCAGGCCTCGCGCAGCAGGCGAGCGGCGCGGCGAGCAACATGGGCAAGACACATGTCGCGTGGGGACACAGCAATCTGCACGCGATCGGCGCGGCATTTCAGGACGCCGGCACAGTCGGCACCAAGACGTGGGCGCACACGGAAGGCGGCGCGTGTCCGCTGCTGATTCTCTTCGATAGCGCGAGCGGCCAGCTGAAGGCGATTCTCGAAGCGTTCGCGCTCGGCCAGATGCGCACGGGCGGCATCTCCGGCGTGGCGACGAAGTGGCTCGCGCGGCCCGATGCGGAGGTGCTCGCGCTGATCGGCACGGGCAAGCAGGCGCTCGCGCAACTTGCGGCCGTCGCTGCCGTGCGTCGTCTGAAACTCGTGCGTGTGTACAGCCCGACGCCGGACAAGCGGCGTGTCTTCGTCGAGCGGGCGCGCGAGAAATTCGACATCGAGATCGTCGAGGCGGCGTCGGTGGAAGCCGCCGTCGCCGACGCGCCGATCGTCACGACGGTGACGCGCGCCACGGAAGCGTTCCTGCCTGCATCCGCGCTTGCCTACGGAACGCACGTGAACGCGGTAGGCGCCATCACGGAAGAACGCATCGAACTCGCCGACGATGTGTTCGCCCGCTGCACGCGTGCCGTGGTCGACGATCTCGGCGCGGCGAAACGCCTGTCGACCGAGTTCGTGCGTGCATATGGCGCGCGCGACGCATGGAACGAGGTGACGCCTCTGTGCGACGTGATCGCCAGGGGACGCGCGCGCACCGCATCCGACGACATCACGGTATTCAAGGCAATGGGCATGGGCGTATCGGATCTCGCGCTCGGCCTGCGTCTGTATGCACTCGCGCTCGAGAGAGGGCTCGGATCGCCCTTGCCGCAACCTCGGCGCGAACCGCCGCGCCTGAACTGACACGCGGTTCGTCGAAGCAGTAGCGCCCGTGGATACACGGGCGGGTTTGTCCGCGCCCGGCGGCGCGCGTGCCGCCATGCCGGCCGGACAAACCGGATCAACACAAACACACGAATACAAAAACTTTGGAGACACTCTAGTGAAGAGACGCCACACTCTCGCCGCGTTCGGCCTGACATGCGCCGCCACCTCTTGCGCGTATGCGCAAGGTTCGGTGACGCTCTATGGCATTACGGATGTCGGCGTGGAAGTCGCCAATCACGTGCCCGGTCCGAACGGCACGTCCGGCACGGCTGTACGCATGGAGTCCGGCAGCCTTGCCGGTTCGCGCTGGGGCTTGCGCGGCACGGAAGACCTCGGCGGCGGGCTGAAGGCCATATTCGTGCTGGAGAACGGTTACTCGATCAATAACGGAACGCTCGGGCAGGGTGGTCGCCTGTTCGGACGCAAGGCATATGTCGGGCTGAGCACGCCGTACGGCGATGTGACGCTCGGCCGGCAATACAACTTGCTGTATGACCTGATGTACGTGTACGACGCGCTTCAGTTCAATCCGAGTTATTCGGCGCAAGGCTACGACGCAACGCTCGTGGGGCGTGCCGACAATGCCGTCCGCTATACGGCGCGTTTCTCGGGCGTGACGTTCGCGGCGCTGTATAGCACCGGTTTCGATTCGACGATCCCCAACGGCGCGCAGGTGCCGGGCCATTCGAAGGTCGGGCGCGAATACAGTTTCGCGCTGCAGTACGCAAACGGCTCTGCCAACGTCGGCGTTGCCTATGATCAGATGCAAGGCACGTCGATCGCCACGCAGGATGCCACGCAGATGCGCGTCGTGGGCGGTGCGACCTATACGTTCGGACCTGTGAGGGCTTATGTCGGAACGCGCTGGCTCAACATCCGTAACACGACGGCGCTGCAAAGCTCGCTGCTGTACTGGCTGGGCGCGTCGTGGCAGCCTACTTCGCCGCTGATCTTCTCGCTTGGCGGGTATCAGGAACGCATTCATGGCACGGGACAAAAGGCCACCAGCGGCGTGCTGCTGGCCGACTACTTTCTGTCCAAACGCACGGATCTCTACGCCGAAGTATCGTACGTCACCAACTCGAACGGGTTGAACGTCGGTGTGCGCGCGACGGGCGACGTGACGACGGGCGGCAACCAGACGGGTGCCATGGTCGGCATCAAACACACCTTCTGACAGTGGAGAACATCATGGCCCAACACAAAGTGTCGATGCCTGCGGGACGCATCGACGTTCGCCAGGAACTGGAGGACGCGCCGCTGGGCGGCTTTCATATCCGGCTCGGCGTTCTGATCGCGATGATTCTGCTGTTCGACGGCTACGACCTGTACAACTCGGCGTACATCGTCCACTACGTGGCGGGTCCGTGGGGACTGTCGCCGGCGCGCATCGGCATCATGCTGTCGAGCGGGCTGGCGGGGTTCGCCGCGGGTTCGGCTGTCAGCGGACTGCTCGGCGATCGCTTCGGGCGTCGCAGCATTCTGCTGCTCGGCTGCTGGGGCTCCGGCGTGATGAGTCTGGCGATTGCACTGTTCGCGCACAGCCTCGCGTCGTACATCGCGCTGCGCGTGACGATGGGCCTCGCGCTCGGGCTGCTGATGCCGCTCGCGATCACCTACATCAACGAGATCGCGCCGAAGCGTTCGTCGAACGTGTTCACGAGTCTGTTCTTCTCGCTTGGCTGGGTGAGTGGCTCGTCGTCGGCGGGATTGATCGCGGCGTGGCTCACGCCGCATTACGGCTGGCAGAGTCTTTATTACGTCGGCGGCGTCGCGCTCGTGTTCGCGCTTGCGATTCAATTGTGGTTGCCTGAATCGCCGCGCTTTCTCGCCAGCCGTGGACGTTGGGAAGAGGTCAAGCCGTTGCTGTATCGCTTGCGTCCGGACCGCGCGGCAGCCTACGACGCGGGCCAGTTCGCCACGGGCGGCGCGGTCTCGCACAGAAGTCCGCTCAGCCTGCTGCTGTCGCGCGACTATCGGCTGCGCACGCTGAGCTTCTGGGCTGCTGGCGCGTTGAGCCTGTTTTCGGCCTACGGCCTGTCGGGCTGGCTGCCGACCATCATGCTCAAGCGTGGCGAGAACCTGTCGTCGAGTTTCGCGTATGGCTCGCTGTTCGCGGGCATGGCGGTGGCGGGCGGGCTGATTTCGGGCTTTATCGCTGACCGCGTCGGCGATCGCCGTCGCGTGATCTCGGCATCGTACCTGCTCGGCGCAGCGATGGTCGCGCTGCTTGCCTGGGCGACCGACCGCACCACCACGCTGATTGCGGTCGCGGGTGCGGGCGCGTTCGTGGTCGGCTCGCAGATCGTGCTCAATAATCTGGTTGCCGCCGCTTACCCGACTGAAATGCGCGGCACGGGCGTTGGCGTGTTCCTGGGGCTGTCGCGTATCGGCGCGATGTTCGGGCCGGCCGTGGCGGGTGTCTTGCAGCAGTGGTCGGGCGGACCGGGCATCATGTTCGCAGCGATCGGCGTCGCCGTGCTGATGACGGCAATGCTCGTGCTGACCGTCGGTCCATCGCAGCCGCATGTGGTCGTCACCAATGCACACTGAGGCCCACTGGGGCTCACTGAACTTCCGTTTCAAAGAGAACCATTATGTCGAGATTAACGCTCAGCCTCGCTGTCAGCGACTATGACCATGTGCGCGACCTGGTAACAGGGCGCGTGCAGCCCGAAGGCATCGAGCTGGTGCCGTCCGTGCTCGATGTCGAAGAGATCTTTTATCGCACGACGCATTTCCAGGAGTGGGACATTTCGGAAATGTCATTCGGCAAGTATTCGTCGCTGCGCTCGCAGGGCGATGACCGGCTGGTCGGATTGCCCGTGTTTCCGTCGCGGTCGTTCCGCCAGTCGTCGCTCTATGTGCGCCGCGACGGACGCGTTCAGCGTCCCGACGATTTGCGCGGCAAGCGCATCGGCATTCCCGAGTGGGCGCAAACAGCCGCGATCTACTCGCGCGGCTGGATTGCCCATTCGCTCGGCATCCCGCTTTCGGAAATCGAATGGGTGCAGGGCGGTGTGAATCAGGCGGGCCGCAAGGAGAAGGTGAAGGTGCGCGTGCCTGAGGGCGTGTCGTATCGGTCGGAGCCGGAGCATTCGCTCACATCGCTGTTGCTCGACGGCGAGATCGACGCCGTGCTGAGCGCGCGTCCGCCCGAGCCGGGACACGAACGCGCGGATGAGATCGTGCGGCTCTTTTCACAGTTCACCGACACCGAGCGCGAATACTACGAGGCCACGCGCATTTTTCCGATCATGCACCTGATCGTGTTGCGCCGTGAGACGTTTGAAAAGCATCGGTGGATAGCGGGCAATCTGCTGAAGGCGTTCGAAGAAGCGAAGCGCAACAGTTTGTACCGGCTGAGCGATATCACCTGCTCGCATTTCCCGCTGCCGTGGATGCCCGCGCGTGTAGCCGAAGCGCAAGCGCTCTTCGGCGCGGACATCTGGCCGTACGGGTTGGAGCCGAATCGAACGACGCTCGAGGCTTTCCTGAAGTTCGGCTACGAACAGGGCGTGTGCCATCGCCTGCTGAAGCCGGAGGACCTGTTTCCGGCCGAAACGCTCAGTGCGGTGCGGGTGTGACCCGGGGCGAGCGATGATCACGCTTCAGAAGACTGGCAGTTTCTTCGTCGGCGGACGGCGTGTGAACGTCACGGGGCAAGCGCCGCATCGCGTCACGCTGTCGTCGACGTCGACGCGCGACTACGATCCGAACGGCACTTACTGGATCGAAGCGGCCTACGTGCAGTACTTTCTGCAGGCTACGCCGCGCTATTCTGTGCCACTCGTGCTGATGCATGGCGGTGGCCTGACAGGCGCGATGTGGGAAGACACGCCGGACGGCAGGCCCGGCTGGCTTCAGCGGCTACTCGAGGCAGGTGTGTCGGTGTATGTGGTGGACAACGTCGAGCGTGGGCGTGCGGGCTTCTGCGCGCTCGACGGTATCTGGCCTGACCGACCGTTGTCGCGCAGCGATGAAGAGTCCGCCGGGATCTATCGCTTTGGTTACACGGGCCACCGCTTTCCGCTCGATGCGATGCAAGGCCTGTCGGCGCAAACCGTGCCGCGTTGGGCAAGCACGAGTGCTCTGCAAAGGCAGGCGTTGATCGATGTGGTGCGGCGTATCGGCCCGTGTGCGCTGCTTGGTTTCAGTCAGGGCGGCGGTCTGGTTTTCGATGCAGCCGACGCGGCGCGCGATCTCGTGCGCGCATGTATCGCGCTCGAACCGCACGGCGTGCCTTCGTCGTTCGATGCCGGTTTGCCGGGCACGCCGGGACTCGTCGTGTTCGGCGATTTCATCGAAGAAGATAGAGCGTGGCGCGCGCATGCGGCTCGCGCGAGCGCGTCGATCGACGCGTGGAATGTCGCGGGCGGAAAGGGCGAACGTATCGATCTGCCGGCGCTCGGCATGCGCGGCAACACGCACATGATGATGATGGATGAGAACAGCGACGACGTATTGCGTGTCGTGCTCGACTGGCTGGATGGTTGTGATGGGATGCGTTCGCTGCGTTGATCGACGCAACATGCAGCCAGCTACGACTCCGTTCGCCAAACCTGATCTTCACGCCGCGAAGCGAACAAGGCGCGCGCCCGGTAACGCGATCTGGTGCGTCCACGCGGCCAGCGTGCGCGCGACGACGGGCGCCTTGCTGAGAATCGCGCTGTCGTACACCTTGCCCGCAAAGCGGATCGCGTCGACGATGCGGAAGCCCTGCCCGCGATAGAAAGCAACGAGATGCGAAGCCGGATACGGCGTATCCAGCGCCAGTTCTGCATAGCCACGCGTCGCGGCCCAATGCTCGGCGAACGCCAGCATCGATTTACCGATGCCGCGGTTCTGCCACGAAGTATCGATGGCCAATTGACGAATCGTCGCGACGTCGTGCCGATGATAGTGCTCGCAGAGCGACTCGCTGTCGCTCGCATATAGCGTCATCGTGCCGATGATCTTTCCACCACTGACCATCACGAAACAGTCGCCACGTTGAGCGCGTTTCATCGTGACGGCCACATCCTGATCCACACACGTGCAGTTCAACCCCATCATGCCGAGTCGCGCAAACGCGCGATGCAGCATGGTCGTGAGTTGCTCGTACGAGTCGCGCGACGGATCGAAACGCCGTAGCACCACACTGCCGCTGCTCCGTTCGCTATAAGAAGGGGGTGTGTGCTTTTCGATTGTCGCGCATCGTTTCGACATGGTGTCTCTCCGGGCTTCCTGACTTTGAGTGAAGTCTAGAATTGGCCATGACGGGTCACAAGAAAAAATCTCGTAAAAATTGCGAGCCTCTTTCCAGGCGCGTCGCGCGATCGGCAATCAGATCTGGCCTTCAGCCGGAAAAGGCGGTATCGTCGCATATGACAACGTTAGGGTCATTTACGCCATGCGCATCACCGTGCTCGCACTCGATGGACTGTTCGACACAGGGCTCGCCGTTACGCTCGACGCGCTCGGCGCCGCGAACAAGCTCGCTTCCCGCATGATGGGCGCCACGCCCAAATTCAACGTGACCGTCGTGGGCGTGCGCAAGCGTGTGCGCTCGGGACAGGGCTTCACGATTCCCGTGCAGGCGATCACGCCGGACCTGAAGCCGGACTGGGTCATCGTCCCCGCGCTCGGCAAGACCACGCCGGATGAACTGATTCCCGCGCTGGATCGGGCGGACGTGAAGCAGGCCACCGCGCAACTGGTGAAGTGGCGCGCCGAAGGTGCTCTGATTGCCGCTTCCTGTATCGGCACCTTTCTGCTTGCCGAAGCGGGTCTGCTCGATCATCGTGAAGCGACATCGACCTGGTCGCTCGCACCGCTATTCCGGCAACGCTATCCGAAGGTCTCGCTCGACGAAACGCGCATGCTCGTTGCGACCGATATCGGCGTGACGGCGGGCGCGGCATTAGGGCATCTCGATCTCACGCTCTGGCTGATCCGAAAGGCGAGTCCGGAACTGGCAACGCTCGTTTCGCGTTACCTGCTAGCCGATATCCGCTCGCTGCAGGCGCCGTACATCATTCCCAATCATCTGGCGCTCGCGGACCCGTTGATGCAGCGTTTCGAACGATGGTCGCGAGACCATCTGAAGGAGGGTTTCTCGCTGCAGGATGCCGCCAATGCGCTGGCGACGAGCGCGCGGACGTTGCAGCGCCGCTGCCAGGAAGTGCTGGGAAAATCGCCGCTCGCGTACTTTCAGGACTTGCGCGTCGAACGCGCGCAATCGCTGCTTCATGGCAGCGGTCTCGATCTCGAAGCGATTGCGGCCGAAGTGGGTTATGTCGACGGCGCGACGCTGAGAACCTTGTTACGTCAGCGTTTGGGGCGGGGCGTGCGCGAGTTGCGCGCGGATTTGCGGTAACAGCATCTATGCGGCGTTCGATAAAAAAGAGGAAGGTTTCGAACCTTCCTCTTTCATCGCACGCTACTTAGTCATAGAGCACAGCAGCGATCTTCGGATCATTCATGTTTGACTTGTCGTACCAGTAAAAACCGGTATCGACTTTCTTCGGCAGCTTCTCGCCCTTGAGCGCTTTCACGGCCGAATCGATCACGCATTTGCCGATCCCAACCGGGTTTTGCGTAATCGCGCCCGCCATCAGGCCGGACATGATGTCCTCTTTCTGTTCCTTGCCCGAGTCGTAGCCGATCAGCACCAGCTTCTTGCCCGATTCCTTCACGCCGATGGCCGCGCCTTCCGCCGAACCTTCGTTGGCGCCGAAAATGCCTTTGATGTTCGGATTGGCCTGAATCATCGCCTTGGCAATCTCCGCCGATTTCAGGTGATCGCCGCCACCGTATTGCACCGAAACGATCTTGATGTTCGGATGCTTCGACTTCATTTCGTTCAGGAAGCCGTCGCGCCGGTCGATGCCCGTGCGGCTCGTCTGGTCGTGAACGATGACGCCGACTTCGCCCGAATTGCCGATCATCCCGGCCATCTTGTCCGCGGCGAGCGCAGCGGCCGCAAGGTTATCCGTCGCGCACGTGGTCAGCGGAATATCGCTGTCGACGCCCGAGTCGAACGCGATGACGGGAATCTTGCTGGACTGCGCACGCTTGAGCAGCGGAATGGCTGCCTTGCTGTCGAGCGCGGCAATGCCGAGTGCCTGCGGTTTCTTCGCGAGCGCAGCCGACAACATGTCGATCTGTTTATCGACCATCGCCTCCGTTTCCGGGCCTTCGAACGTGATGCGCACGTTGTTTTCCTTCGCGGATTGCTCCGCGCCCGATTTCACGGCCTGCCAGAACTGATGCTGGAAGCCTTTCGAAATCAGCGGAATGTAGGGCTCGTCCGCGTACGCCAGACTGCTCGCACCGACGAGTGCGCCGACACCGATCGCGATACTGAGTACTTTTCTTTTCAACATGGTTTTCTCCTCCTAAGGTGGCTATTGACCTCCAGCCGTTGAGAGAGCCTTCCGGTACTCTCCTTTCTTTGATTTCTATCCTTTGTGCAAGCTCAGCGCTTCCGGCGTCGCAAGATGTCGGCGTACACGGCGAGAATGATGATGAGACCTGTCACCACGATCTGCCATTCCTGTGCAACCGACATGATGCGCAAGCCGTTGGTCAGCACGCTCATGATGAATGCGCCAATGATCGTGCCGAGTATCGTGCCCGAGCCGCCGCTCAGCGACGTGCCGCCAATCACCACTGCCGCAATCGCTTCCAGTTCGTAGCCCTGGCCGAGGGCCGGTTGCGCCGAATTCAAACGCGATGCGATCAGCAATCCAGCAATGCCGCAAATCGCGCCGCCCAGACCGTAAATCGCAATCTTCCATCTGTCGACGTTGACACCCGACAGACGCACGGCTTCTTCATTGCTGCCGAGCGCGAACGTGTAACGGCCGAGCGCCGTGCGGTTCAGCGTGATGGAACTGACGATGGCGAGCACGAACAGAATCAGGACGGCATTCGGCACGGGGACACTGGGCAGGAAATACGCGATCAGAGAATCTTGCGAGATCATGTAGAAGTTCTCTGTGTCGGTGAAATAGATCGGCTTATCGACCGATACGACGAGCGAAAGCCCTTTGAGCAGCAGCATCATGCCCAACGTCGCAATGAACGGCGGTATTTTCATTTTCGCCGTCAACGTGCCCGAAATCGTGCCGCACACTGCGCCCGTCGCGATGGCGGCGAGTACGCCCATCCACATCGGCAAATGCCAGTAGGTCAGGAATACGCCGCAGATGACGGCCGTAAATGTCATCAGCGTGCCGACGGACAGATCGATGCCGCCCGTGATAATGACGAAAGTACTGGCAATGGCCAGCACACCATTGACGGCCGTCGCTTGCAGAATGCCGAGGATGTTGTCCATCTGCATGAACGCAGGGGACGCAAAGCTGAAAAAGATCAGCAGCAATATCAGGCTTGTGAACGCGAGCAGCTTTTGCAACGCCGTCGGCGAGAAAAGACGGGCCCTGAAGCCCGATAATCTTCTTTCGTTGGACAGTGCCGCGGTATCCGATTGCGATGTCATCGATCCGACCTCTTCAGGCTCATGCTGTTTTCAGGGATTCGCGCTGCGTCGCGAGATGCATGATGCTTTCCTGCGTGGCCTCGCTGGCGGAAAGCTCGCCAGTAATGCGGCCTTCGCACATCACCACGATACGGTCGCTCATGCGCAGAATTTCCGGCAATTCCGACGAGATCATCACGATCGCCTTGCCTTGCGCGGCGAGCGAGCGCAACAGCTTGTAGATCTCGCTCTTTGCGCCGACATCGATGCCGCGCGTCGGCTCGTCGAAGAACAGTACGTCGCAGTCGCGCTCCAGCCATTTCGCAATGACGATCTTTTGCTGATTGCCGCCCGACAGCAGTCGGACAGGTTGCGTCGGCGAGGGCGTGCGAATGGCGAGCAGATTGATGAAGTGCGAAGCCCGCTTGCGTATCTGCGCCCGACGGAGGAACACACGCAGTGACAGGAATTTGCCGAGATCCGACATCACGATGTTCGATTCGACGTCCATGCCCGTCGCGAGACCGAAGCGTTTGCGGTCCTCGGAGAGATAGCCGATGCTGTGCGCGACGGCATTGCAGGGGCGCTTGATGAGCGCTTTCACGCCTTTCACGAAGATATCGCCCGACTCGATCGGGTCCGCGCCGAATACCGCGCGCGCGACTTCCGTGCGGCCCGCGCCCATCAAACCCGCAAAGCCCAATATCTCGCCCTTGCGCAGCGTGAAGCTCACGTCCCTGACGAGTGGACCGGCGTTCAGATGCTTCACCTCGAGCGCGATATCGCCCGTGCATTCGTCGCCTTGATAGGGCGTGACGTCGGCGAGCGTGCGGCCCACCATCATGCCGATGATCGTGGCCACAGTCGTGTCGGCCGTCGAAACCGTGGCCACATACTCGCCGTCGCGCATCACGGTGACGCGATCGGAGATCTGCTTGAGCTCATCCATCTTGTGCGAGATGTAGATGATGCCGACGCCGCGTTCCTTCAGTTGACGGATGATGCGGAAAAGCTCGGCAATTTCCGCGTCGTTGAGCGCGGAGGTCGGCTCGTCCATGATGAGCACGCGCGAATCGAACGACAGGGCCTTCGCGATCTCGACCATCTGCTGGCTCGCGACCGTCAGCGACTCGACGACGGTACGCGGATCGAGATTCACATGCATGCGCGCGAGGATCTCGCGAGCCTGCGCGTTGAGTTTGTCTTCGTCGAGAAACAGGCCCAGGCGCCCGCGCGGCTCGCGGCCAATGAACATGTTCTGCGCGACGGTCAGATGATTCATCAGCTGAAGTTCCTGATGAATGATGCCGATGCCTGCCGCCTGGGCTTCGCGCGGGCTGCTGAAATCGACGGGCTTGCCGTCGTAGAGCATTTCGCCGGAATCGCGCGTGTACACGCCGGCGAGAATCTTCATCAGCGTGGACTTGCCTGCGCCGTTCTCGCCCATCAGCGCATGCACTTCGCCCGCCATGAGCTCGAACTGCACTTCGTGCAGTGCCCTCACGCCGGGAAAGCTCTTGTTGAGCTTGCTGACGGAAATGAGCGGTGTCATGGCGCGGCAGTCGTGCAAAGAGAAGCCAGAGACATGGCCTTGTCCTTAAGGTGCGAAAAGATCGGGTCTTTCTTGCGCGGACCGGTGCAATTCGGCGACCACCTCGTCGAGATGATCGTGCATGGCTTTTGCAGCCGTATCGGCGTTTCCGGCGCGGATCGCCGCGAAGATGCGCTCATGCTCATCGAGCGTATGCGCGAGGCGCTCCGGACTTGCTAACAATTGTCTTGCGCGATCCAGTGCATTGCGCGATACAGCGACGATTTCCTTTACGCGCGGCAAATTCACCGCGTCGAGCATGATTTCGTGAAAAGCCAGATCGAGTACATGAAACGTCAAACGCTCTCCGTTGCCGGCGACGTCGCGCTGCTGATCGAGATTGACGGCGAGCGCGTCGATTGTCGCGGCGTTCCGCATCAGCGCGACGGCGCGCACCGTTTCGACCTCTAGCGCGCTGCGTATGAACAGATGCTGGTGTATGTCGTGAAGCGCGATGGGTTTGACGCGCGTGCCGCGCTGCGGCAGAACTTCGACGAGGCCCGCATGTTCGAGCCGCGCCAATGCGGCGGAAACCGGAAAGCGCGATACGCCCATGCGCTCGCACACGGCGAGCTTGTCGATCATCATTCCGGGTTCCAGCACCAATGTCACGATCGCTTCTCTCAGCGCCAGTTCCACCGCGTCGGTCAGGCTGCCTCGCTCGCCGCCTTTGACCTTTTGCAGTGCGACATACGGATTACTGGCGGCATTCGCTACATCTGACGAAGAGGTCACGGCACGCTTGATTTCCAGAAGACATGCTAGCATGCTAGGAAGTGGATTGAGCGTTGTCAACGCGTGCAAACGCCTGGTAGGTCTTATCAGGGTGTACCCGGATCTGTAACGGCAATGCACGCATCATGCGGTTCGTCTTCGCTAGCAGGTCAATGCCGGTAGCCATCCCTGGAGGGTGCTCAGATGACCACGATCACGAGGCTGTCCGTTCGCGACATTCGTTTCCCCACTTCCCGTTCTCTCGATGGCTCCGACGCAATGAATGCCGCGCCGGACTATTCCGCCACTTACGTCACGCTCGAAACCGATTCTCCGCAACCACTCACCGGCCACGGACTGACCTTTACGATCGGGCGCGGCAATGAAATCTGCGTGACAGCGGTGAATGCGTTGACGCCGCTGATCGTCGGCAAGAAGCTCGAAGATATCGCCGCGAATATGGGCGCGTTCTGGCGCGCCTTTACTTCGGATAGTCAGTTGCGCTGGATCGGTCCCGACAAGGGCGCCATTCATCTGGCGACAGCCGCTGTCGTGAATGCCGTATGGGACCTGTGGGCGAAATCGGTTGGCAAGCCTGTGTGGAAACTGCTTGTCGACATGAGCCCGGAAGAACTCGTGCGCTGTCTGGACTTTCGTTACGTGACGGATGCGATCACACCTTATGAAGCGCTGGCGCTATTGAATCGCCACGCGAAGACGAAAGGCGAACGCGAAAAGGAAATGCTTGCGCAAGGCTATCCGGCTTATACGACATCAGCGGGATGGCTGGGCTATGACGACGACAAGATCCGCAGGCTCGCACGTGAAGGTGTGGCGCAGGGATGGACGCATTTCAAGCAGAAGGTCGGCGGCAATCTCGAAGAAGATGTGCGGCGCGCGCGCATCCTGCGCGAAGAGATCGGCGAGAACCTGAAGCTGATGATGGATGCGAATCAGGTGTGGGACGTCGATGAAGCCGTCGCGAACATGCGGCGTCTTGCAGAGTTCGACCCATGGTGGATCGAAGAACCGACGAGTCCCGACGATGTGCTCGGTCACGCAGCCATTCGTCGGCGGTTGGGAACGATCGGTGTCGCGACGGGCGAGCACTGCCAGAACCGTGTGATGTTCAAGCAGTTATTGCAGGCTGAGGCGATCGATTTCTGTCAGGTCGATAGTTGTCGTCTGGGCGGACTGAATGAAGTACTCGTCGTGCTGCTGATGGCGGCGAAGTTCGGCGTGCCTGTGTGCCCGCATGCGGGTGGTGTCGGATTGTGCGAGTACGTGCAGCACATTTCGCTATTCGACTATATCTGCGTGTCGGCGTCGCTGGAAAACCGTGTGCTCGAATATGTCGATCATCTGCATGAGCATTTCGTCGATCCCGTCGTCATTCGCAATGGCCACTATATGCCGCCTCAAAAGCCGGGATACAGCATCGAGATGAAGGCACCGTCACTCGACACCTATGTATTCCCCGATGGCGAGGCATGGCAGCCTTGAGGCCGTCGAGTAACTAAAACTGGATGGCCACATGACTACAGCGGACGTACAGGCCTGCGTATTCGATGTATTCGGCACGCTAGTCGATTGGCGAGGCGGTGTTGCGCGTGAAGCGGCCGCATTTCTGCAGAAGCATGGACGAAACGCGCAGGAAGCTGAAGCATTCGCAGATGCGTGGCGCGCGCACTATCAGCCCGCGATGCAACGGGTCCGCAGCGGCGAGCGTGCGTTCACGAAGCTCGATGTATTGCACCGTGAGAACCTCGAAGCCGTGTTGCGCGAATTCGGCATCGACGCCGGACAGGTCGAGACTACGGAACTCGACGATCTCAATCTGGCGTGGCATCGGCTCGATCCATGGCCGGATACCGTCGAAGGACTCACGCGGCTCAAGTCGCGATACATCATTGCGCCGTTGTCGAACGGCAATGTCAGGCTGATGGTCGACATGGCAAAACACGGCGGCCTGCCATGGGACGCGATTCTCGGCGCGGAAGTGGCGCAAGCGTATAAGCCATCGCCTGAAGCGTATTTGCGCACGGCGGAGATTCTGGCGTTATCGCCTGAAGAGGTATGCATGGTCGCCGCGCACAATAGCGATCTTGCGGCGGCACAGAAATGCGGGTTGAGAACCGCGTTCATCGCACGTCCCCATGAACACGGCGCGTCGCAAACAACCGATCTACAGGCGCAAGGGAATTGGGATTGGGTCGCAAACGACCTCGTGAATCTGGCGAAACAGCTTGGCGTGTGAACGAAACACGGCATGATGGCGCGCAAGCCCATCATGCCGTTGAAACAAACCGCGATTACTTCAGGCGCGTCTTGATCTCATTCGCGAGTTGCTTCGTCGCGGCCTGTGTCGGCGCATCGGCAGCGAGTGCGTTGAGCAGACCGAAATCGTGGATCGTGCCGTTGTAGCGCGTCGTCGTGACTTCGTTGCCCGCTGCATCGAGCTTGCGTCCATAGGCTTCGCCTTCGTCACGCAGCACGTCGAATTGCGCGACCTGAATCAGCGCAGGCGGCAGACCCTTCAACTCTTCCTCAGACGCACGCAACGGCGATGCGTAAATCTGCGCGCGCTGTGCCGGGTCCTTCGTGTACGCGTCCCAGAACCACTGCATCATCGCGCGGGTCAGGAAGTGCTTGTCGCGATACGCGAGGTACGAGCCATCGTTGAAGTTGGCATCGGTGACGGGCCACATCAAGCCCTGGAAGCGGATTTGCGGACCATGCTTGTCCTTCGCCATCAGGCTGACGACGGCGGCCATGTTACCGCCCACGCTGTTGCCCACCACGGCGAGGCGGCTGCCGTCCACGCCGATGTCGTTGCCGTGCTCGGAGACCCACTTCGTCGCGGCATACGCCTGATTGATCGCGACGGGGTAACGAGCCTCGGGCGACGGCGTGTAATTCACGAACACGGCCACTGCGCCGGATTGCACGACGAGGTCACGCACGAGTCGTTCGTGGGTCGGGAAATCACCAAGGATCCAGCCGCCGCCGTGGAAGAACATGAACACCGGCAGCGTGCCCGTCGCGCCTTGCGGACGCACGATGGTAATCGGCACGCTGATCCCGTCCTCTTCGATGGTGCGGTTCGACACGTCGATGCCGGACAGGTCGACCTTCACGCCGTTCTGCGCATCGACCAGCACTTGACGCGCCTTTGCGGGCGGCAGCGTGTTGAGGGTGGGACCCGTGCCGCTGTTGAGCTGCTTGAGGAATCCCGTGGTGACGCGATCGGGCGTCGGTTGCGTGACGGGTGTCGCGGCGACGGCAATCGCGGCGTTTGCTGCGAGAACGGCGGCAAGGACGAGTGGCTTCAGGGCTTTCATTTTTTTACGCTCCAGTGTTCTGTTTATCAGGCGAAGTCGATCAAACCAGCGTCAACGTGACGTCGATGTTGCCGCGCGTTGCATTCGAGTACGGGCAGACGATGTGGGCCTTGTCGATCAGCGCCTGAGCGGCGTCGCGGGGCATGCCGGGCAGCGAAATCTTCAGTTCCACTTCGATGCCGAAGCCATTCGGAATCGCGCCGATGCCGACGCTGCCATCGATCGATACGTCCGCGGGGATCGCGGTCTTGTCGCGCGCCGCGACGAACTTCATCGCGCCGAGGAAACATGCGCTATAGCCGGCCGCGAACAGCTGTTCCGGATTCGCGCCTTCGCCGCCCGCGCCGCCGAGTTCACGCGGCGTGACCAGCTTGAAATCGAGCTTGCCTTCGGGGACGACGGCGCGGCCGTCGCGGCCTCCCGTGGCATGAGCGTGGGCGCGGTACAGAACTTTTTCGATCGACATGATGTAACTCCTGACTGGCAATAGTTGAGTGAACCTGCAAGATTGAATCGATTTGCTATCTACTACTAGATAGACAGCATGACAAACCTCTGTACATCAACAACATCTCTTTGTATCCGTTATTTATCTACTAGAAGATAGACAACGGGATCAAACAAAAGGCGGTCGACCGCAACCGCCTCGAATACCGCTACTTCGAAACCTTCCATGAAGCCTCGACGTCTTCGAGCCGAGCCTTCGTCCTGAACAGCCGGCTTGCCAGCACGCTGCCCTGATAAGCGGCGTACAGTGCTCGCGCCGCATTTTCAGGCTTGCCGTTGACGTGCAACGTGCGCTCCTTGACGCCTTGCGCCAGCACCTTCGCGAGCCAGCTCTCGTTGGCCTTGAAGAATGCCTGCACGGCTGTGCGCACGTTATCGGGCAATGCCTCGATATCCGCGGCGAGCATGCCGCACAGGCAGATCTGGTCGCCTTCGCCAAGGGTTCTGCCAAACAGCTTCGTGTACTTGCCGAGCTTCTGATCCGCCGGAAGAGAAGTATCGATGGAGCCGAGCGCGCCGAGAATCTCGTTGCTGTACTGGCTGACGGCTTCGAGCACCAGGTCGTCTTTCGACGGGAAGTAATAGTGGATGCTCGAAGTCTTCACACCGACCAGCTCCGACAGATCGCGATAGCTAAAGCCGTTGTAGCCGCGCAGCATCATCAGCGTGATGGCGTGCTCCAGAATCTGATCGCGGACGGTAGTGGTCGGTTCCATGGGTCTAACTTTATCTACTACTAGATAGAGAGTCAAGCACTTTTTTTGAAGGCTTCATGTTCGTGTGCAATCGCGGCGCAAATCACGACCGCGTCTGCATGAAGTCGATGAACGCACGTAGCTTACGCGGAACATGCACGCGGCTCGAATAGTAGAGGTGGAAGCCCGGAAAACTCGGCCACCACGGTTCGAGCAGCGGAATCAGGCGGCCGGCGCGGATGTCGTCGGCGATCACGGCTTCCAGCGTGCAACCGATGCCCGCGCCGCTGCGAATCGCGGAGAGCAGCAGATCGCCGTCGTTGGTCAGAAACGGCCCTGGCGTATCGACGCTGAACTCGCGCTCGTCGGCCTGATAGGCCCAGCGGAAGAGGCCGTTTTGCAGGCGCACGTTGAGGCAGCGATGCGCGGCGAGATCGCGCGGTTCACGCGGCAAGGTTCGTCCGCTCAAATAGTGCGGCGCGGCCACGGTCGCGAGGCGCTGCGTGCTGCCGAGCGGCACGGCCACGACATCCTGCGACAGGTTTTCCGAAAGCCGGATACCGGCGTCGAACCCTCCGCTGACGATATCGATCAGCGCATTGTCGCAATGCAGCTCGACTGTGATGTCCGGATAGGCTTCGAGAAACGGCGTGAGATGCGGCATCACGAGTATCTCGGCGGCGATGCGCGACACGTTCAGGCGCAACAGCCCGGCGGGTTTGTCGCGCATATCGTGCACTTCGTTGACTGCGCCGCGCAGCGCCGCGAGCGCAGGCTGCGCGCTTTGCAGGAACCGCTGGCCAAGTTCGGTCAGGCCGACCTTGCGTGTCGAGCGTTCGAGCAGCCGCACGCCGAGGCGCGCTTCGAGCGTGCGCAGCGTCTGCGAGAGCGCGGACGTCGATACGCCCAACTCGTGCGCCGCCTTCGTGAAACTGCGGTGATGGGCGACCCGCGCGAACGCGGCTATGCCCGGAAGCAGTTCCGGCAAATTCGCGGGATTGTGAAGTGCGTCTTCATGGTCCATCCTGTTTTGCGCCTTTATCGGGTGACACGCGCAGCCTAGCATACAGTTTGACTTCACAATCAAGGAGCAGGGCATGAGTCGACTGGCAGGCAAGGTGGCGATCGTCACGGGTTCGTCCAAGGGCATCGGCGCGGGCATCGCGGAACGGCTCGCAGCAGACGGTGCGAAGGTCGTGGTGAACTACACGCGGGACGCTTCACATGCGGATGCCGTCGTCGCGCGCATCGTTGCAGCAGGCGGCGCGGCGATTGCGGTGCGCGCCGATGTCGCGAAAGAGGGCGAGCCGAAGGCGCTCGTCGACGCAACGCTGGAAGCGTTCGGCAAGCTCGATATCCTCGTGAACAACGCCGGCATCTACGATATCGATTCGCTCGATACGCTGACGACCGAAAGCATCGACCGGCATTTCAGCGTGAATGTGCGCGGCCTGCTGCTGATGACGCAAGCGGCGGCGCGCGTGCTGCCTCAGGGTGGCGTGGTGGTGAACATCAGTTCCGGCGTCGCGAAGAGCCCGAATCCGATGGCACATGTGTATTGCGCGACCAAGGGCGCTGTCGACGTGCTGACGCGCTCGCTCGGCATGGAACTCGGCGCGCGGCAGATTCGCGTGATCGGCGTGGCGCCCGGGTTCACGGAGACCGAGGGCAACAGCCACTTGCCGCGCGATCTCATTCAGCCGTTCATTGCGAAGACGCCGCTTGGCCGCGCCGGGCTGCCGAAGGATATCGCGGCTGCCGTGTCGTTCGCGGTATCGGATGACGCCGCGTGGGTGACGGGGTCCACCATCGATGTCGCGGGCGGTCTGGTTTTCTAGTTCGCCTGGACCGGCGCCCGCGCGGCCTACGCCTGAACAGCGCGTGAACGTTTGGGCGAGACCGCTTTGTTGTCCGCGCCGCTCGCGTCCGGGACGCGATGCGGGCCGTCGGACGCACGAATGATCAGTTCCGGCGCCCACACTTCCTGAAGCTCCTGCGGCGGCGTACCCGCGAGCCGCGCGAGCAGCATCTCCGCCATGCGCTTGCCGGCGCGGTGCGTTTCGGCCGAAAACGTCGTCAGCGCGGGCTGCACATAGCGGCCAATCGGATGATTGTCTCCGCCGATGACACCCACGTCGCGGCCGGGCACCCGGCCAGTTTCGGCGATACCGCGCAGCACACCCAGCGCGATCAGATCATGCCCGCACACAATGGCCGTAGGCGGATCCGGCAGCGCGAGCAGACGGCGGGCGGCGTCTGCTCCGCCTTCTTCGGATATTGCCGCTTCGACACACAGTGACTTGTCGAAGCGGATTTTCGCGGCGCGCAATGCTTCCGCGTAGCCCTGGTGTTCGAGGTGGCTGAACATCAGATACTCGGGCGCATGCACGAGCGCGATCCGCCGATGACCCAGTGCGATGAATCGCGCGCAACCGGCGCGACCCACGACGTGATGATCGATGTCGACATAGGGGTAAGCGTCGGATGTCTCGCTTCGGCCGAAAGCGACGAACGGAATGTCGCGCTCGAGCAGATAGGCAATGCGTTCGTCTTGCCTGCGGGTGCGGCCGAAAAGAAGTGCATCGACGCGTTGACGCTCGATGAGGCGCTTGAACACGTCGATTTCCGTTTCCACGCTTCGCGCGGAAGCGACGATGACCTGGAAACCGCTGTTATCCATCGCATCGTTCACACCCATCAACATATCCAGAAAGAACGGGTGCGCGAATGATGTTTGCGGAGGCGATACGACGAACGCGATCGTATCGGCCGATTGCCGGCGCAAGCGGCGTGCCGCGGGGTCGGGAGAAAACCCGTGCCGCTCGGCCGCTTCGAGTACGCGCTTGCGAGTCTCGGGGCTCACGTCTTCCCGGTTGTTCAACGCCTTCGACACAGTGCTGACGGAAAGCTTGAGCGTGGCCGCCAATTCCTGAATGTTCATTCCGCCTGTTCTCCCCAAGATTTCCTTTCGGTGCCGCGCCGAAAACGATTTTCGACATTCTACCCGTCTCGCTGCGCCTTTAATCGTCGGCAGCGACTGATCTGACAAAAACGATTTCGATCCTTGGGCGTTTCGACCATACGTCGGGTCGCTCGGGCGTCGGTGTTTACCCGCTGTTCCCCCGAAGAGCATGTCGCGAGAACGGCCGTGCCATTAGGGCTGAGGTGCTTGTGGAGCATGGCTGCAACGGCGATGGCAATCTCGCGTGGCGCAGAAAGCGGCGTCGAAATCGATTTCGAATTTCTTGAATTTCTCCGGGACGGCTGCTATCTTTCAATCGAAATCGTTTTCGAAAGAAGGTGGCGATGCCGACGAACCGCGTGACAGCTGCGGCGCTCATGGCAGCCAGATGAGCTTTTCCACAACGTCTACACAATGGTGAGCGTGTTGATCGAACATATCGTGACTGCGAAAGCGCCTCTACCGCGAGGGCATTACGCGCAAGCAACCAAAGCAAACGGCTTCGTCTTTGTCTCGGGGCAACTGCCCGTGCTGGACGGCAACGGCGACGTCGTTCTTGCGGAAGGGCTCGATGCGCAGGTCCGCCAGGCGCTCTCGAATGTGCGAGAAATACTCGTTGCAGCAGGAAGCGACATCAGAAAACTGCTGAGCGTGCAGATCTACGTTTCCGACATCGAAAACTGGCCGCGCGTGAACGAGATTTACCGGGAGTGGATTGGCGATCCCGCGCCAGCGCGCACGGTCGTGCCGTGCGGACCATTGCACTATGGGGCGCAGGTGGAGATCAGTGCGATCGCCCTTTGCGGCGATGTGTACAAAACGCGCGACGGAGGTGCATGACACGACGGGTCGAGTCTAGAACGCAGGTCTAACAAGGTTGCGCATGTCCCCAGCACGCCGTCGCGACGAGTGGCGCTGCAAACGGGGACTGCCCATCAGCGGTGTTCCAGTTTAGGAGGTCATGGTGCAGGCATTTGATTGGTATCGAGCCGCTGCCCCTGCAGAGCGGCGCACGTTCTGGGGATGCTTTTGTGGTTGGACGCTGGATAGCTTCGACAACCAGGTGTTGGCGTTTCTGTTGCCGACTCTGATGGCGGCGTGGCATTTCTCCAAAGGCGAGGCAGGCCTGATTGCAACGTCGTCGCTGCTCGCCGCGGCGATCGGCGGATGGATTTCCGGAATCTTGAGCGATCGGCATGGACGGGTACGCGTTCTGACAGGGTCGATCATCTGGTTCACAGGGTTCAGCGTCATTGCTGGTTTTACGGGTTCGTATCACCAGTTGCTGGTCGTGCGTGCGTTGCAGGGTGTGGGGTTCGGTGCGGAGTGGGCCGTTGGCGCGGCGCTGATGGCCGAGGTCATCAATCCCGTCCATAGAGGGAAAGCACTTGGCCTGGTACAGAGCGGCTTCTCTGTCGGTTGGGCGCTTGCGGCAGTGGTGACAGGCGTGCTTCTGGCGAATCTCCCTTCATCGATTGCATGGAGGTCGGCGTTCTGGATTGGCGTCGTCCCCGGCGTAGTCGTGCTGCTGATCCGTCGATATATCCCGGAGCCGGAAATGTTCCGCGAGATGAAGAAGGCGACGGGCGGCGCGATTGTCGCGACATGGCGCTCCGCGTTTCATCGGGATGTCCGGCGCGCCAGCTTTCTCGCTGCGCTTCTCGTGACAGGGCTGCAGGCGAGCAGTTACGCCATCATGATCTGGCTGCCCACGATGCTCGTGCAGTCCCGTCACCTGGCCGTGTCGTCGGTCGCACTGATGGTGGCGATGATGAGCGTCGGATCGTTCATCGGACAAGTGAGCTTCGCTTACCTCAACGACTCGCTCGGTCGCAGGTCGACAGCGATTGCGTTCTGTCTCTTCTCGGCATTCGTCACCGGCTGTTATCTGTTCATTCCCATGGACGCCTGGATGCTCGCGGCGTTGGGGCTTCCCGTCGGCATGGGCATCAACGGCGCATTTGCTGGAATCGGTCCGATGTTGTCGGAGCTGTTCCCGACGCAGATTCGAACGACATGCATGGGCTTTTCGTACAACGCTGGCAAGTCGCTTGGTGCGCTGAGCGTCGCGTTGGTGGGCATAGCTGCTGAGCGTCTGGGTCTGGTCAGCGCGATTGGCGTGTTCTGTTTCATTGGCTATTTCTGCGCACTGGTTGCCTTGAGCTTCCTGCCCGAAACACGTGGCCGGGATCTGAAAAGCGTTGCCTTCCGCGACGAGACATTCGACGAGATGGATTTGCTGGAGCCGGCAAGTCCGACCCGGAGATAGTCACGATGGCATGCATTGAAACATTGGAGACATACATGAGTAGCGAATCGGGAATCGCGGTAATGGATTCCACGTCAGATGTTGCGTTTTACGATCCTGCCGCTGGCCACGGCTTGCCGCACGATCCCTTCAAGGCGATCGTCGCGCCGCGCCTGATAGGCTGGGTATCGACGCATTCTGCAACTGGCCGGTTGAATCTCGCGCCCTACAGCTTCTTTGGTGCATTCGCGAGCTTTCCGCCCATCATCGGCTTTTGCAGCGAAGGGCGTAAAGATAGCCTCCGCAATATCGAAGAGACGCATGAATTCGTGTGGAATCTCGCGACACGTCCGCTTGCCGAGCAGATGAACCGTACGTCGGCGTCCGTCGCGCCGGAAGTCGACGAGTTCGAGCTAGCGGGTCTCACGCCGGTGGCGGGACGCAACGTGTCGGTGCCGCGTGTCGCCGAATCGCCAGCAGCGCTCGAATGCAGGTTGCTACAGATTACGCGGTTGCACGATCTGCGCGGCAAGCCGACGGACAACTGGCTTGCGCTTGGGCAAGTGGTTGGCGTGCATATCCAGAAGGCGTATCTGAAAGACGGTCTGTTCGATACGCGCGCCGCGCAGCCAATCCTGCGTGCCGGCTATCTCGGCGACTACGCGCAAATCGGCGAGATATTCCAGATGTTTCGCCCGACCCTCTAGGCACTGCGCGCGACTCGCGCGGAGCATTCGTCAATCAATATCTACCGCGATTCAGATAACACCAGCTAGCGCTTCATCACTGGCAGGCTTTCGCAAACACAGCATCGAAATCGTTTTCGTAAAGAGAGCATCATGAACCAGATCGACAACGAAGTATCCATGATTCGAGAAACCGCACATCGATTCGTGCGCAACCGGCTCGTACCCCTCGAACAGCAGATCGAGACCGACGATGACGTCAGCAACGAACTGCTCGCGCAGCTGCGCTCCGAAGTCGCGGCACTCGGCCTGTACGGATTCAACCTTCCCGAAAGCATTGGCGGTCCGGGGCTTTCGGCGGCTGCGAAAGTAGCGATTCTCGAAGAAGTCACGCATACGTCGGTGCCGTTGAGCGAAGTATTCGGTCACCTGCCGCTGCAACTTACGCAGGCGAATGAACGTCAGCGAGCGGAGCTTCTGCCAGACATTCTGTCGGGCAGGAAGATCGTCACGTACGCACTGACCGAGCCGAATGCGGGATCGGATCTCAGCGGACTTCGCACGAGAGCCGGGAAAACGGCGGGAGGATGGCTGCTCAACGGCAGCAAGCATTTCATCTCGCACGCCGAAACGGCCGACTACATCATCGTGCTTGCTGTCACCGAACCGTCGGCCGCACTCAAGAACAAGCTCACGACGTTCGTCGTTCGCCGCGGCAATCCGGGCGTCGTCGGCATGACGCGTTATCGGAAGATGGGCTGGCGCGGCTATCACCTCAACGGCTTCACGCTCGAAAACTGCTTTGTGCCCGACGAAGATCTGCTCGGCGAGCCCGATGCGGGCTTTCTCGGCATGATGCAGTCGATCAATCAGGACCGGTTGCTGTCCGCAAGCCGCTCACTCGGTCTTTCCGCACGCGCCCAGGCAATGGCCTGTGAATACGCGCTCGAACGCAAGGCGTTTGGCGCGAGCCTCGCGCAACATCAGGCCATCCAGTTCATGGTGGCCGACAACGATGTCGAAATCGAAGCGGCGCGAATGCTGATTCGTGCGGCAGCGGAGATGATCGAAGGCAATGATCCGCGAGCACACGTGGCGGCATGCCGCGCGAAGCTGTATGCGAGCGAGATGGGATGTCGGGTGACGGATCGCGTGCTGCAGATCTTCGGTGGCATGGGCTACATGACCGAGCTTCCCATCGAACGTTTTTATCGCGATGCGCGCGCATTCCGGATTGGCGAAGGCACTTCGGAAATGCAACGCATCCAGATTGCGCGCGGCGCTTTTGCTGCGGCGGGAGCGCGTCATGGCCTTTGATCTGCTCGAATCAGGCAATGCCGATCGCGTCGCCTTGCATCACGGCGCGCATACCTTGACTCGCGGCGAACTGGCAATCGCATCGCGGAGAGCGGCTTCGTTTTTGCGCGAGCTTGGTATCAGGCGCGGAGACACGGTAGCCGTCTGGTTGCCCGATGGCGCCGTGTGGATGCAACTGTTCTTCGCCGCGGCTCAACTCGGGGCGCTGATGGTCCCCGTGAGTACGCGCTTCAGGTTGCAGGAAGCGTTGCATGTCGTGAAGACGGCTCAAGCACACGTGCTCGTGGTGCCACAGCGATTTCTGGATTACGACTACGCGGGCGCCGCGAACGAAATCAAGGCCGCCAGCGCTGTGTTGCAGCATGTAATCGAAGTCTCGCAATTCGATGACCTGCAATGGGGCGCATTCGAGCCGTATCCACAGTGGGAAGGAAGGGACACCGATCTGCTCTGCACGTTCATGACGTCGGGAACCACGGGACAGCCCAAGCTCGCGGCACACACGGCGGGCGGGATAGCGCGGCATGCGCGCAATGTCGCCCGGTACAACGACATGCGTGTTGGCGACGTCGTGCTGTGCGCGCTTCCGCTCTATGGCGTGCTCGGGTTCGTGCAGGCCATCGCCGCGCTCGCTTCGGGCGCAGCCTGCGTGCTCTTGCCGGTGTTCAAGGCGGATGCCGCCGCAGCCGCCATCGAGCGCCACCGTGTGACGCATTTCTTCGGTTCGGACGCCATGTTGGACATGGTGCTCAACGCAGGGGATTTTTCTCTGGTGAGCTGGCGACGCGGTGCATTTCCCGAGTACGCGGGCCTTGGCCAAAGCGTGATTGCGAAGGCATGGGCGGACTGGGGCGTGCGCCTGACCGCCTTGTACGGCATGTCCGAATGCTTTGCGATGACAGCGATGCGCGACTCCCAAGGCGAGCCCGAGCAAAGAGGCATGCCGGGCGGTACGCCCATTTCTGCCGAGATCGCGTTTCGAATTGCCGATCCGGCAAGCGGGGCCCAATTGCCAGACAGGCAACAAGGCGAATTGCAATTGCGCGGCTATAACGTGATGGCCGGCTATCTGAACAATCCTGTCGCGACGGCTGGCGCATTCACACCTGACGGCTGGTTCAAGACGGGCGATCTCGCTTACGCCGACGGCGGCGCCTTCTGCTACGTCGGGCGGATACGCGACAGTCTGCGACTGCGAGGCTACCTGGTCGACCCTGCCGAGATCGAGATCTTTCTCACACAACATCCCGGCGTGCTCGCAGCGCAGGTTGTCGGCGTGCATATCGACGGTGAAGGCGATGTTGCTGTTGCGTTCGTTCGCAACTCGGCGGCACCCGCAACCGAGCACGAGCTGATCGCGTATTGCAAGCAGGGAATCGCCGGCTTCAAGGTGCCGCGGCGCATCGTCACCGTCGATGCATTTCCGCAGCGTGACGGTCCCAACGGAGTCAAGATCCTGAAGAACGAATTGCGGGCAATGGCCTCGCAATGTCTCGGCCTTGCTCAAACCTCATCGGTATAACAGACGGGAGACCAATCATGAAGCAAGCTGAAATTCGTTCGGACATTGCGTGGGCGACGCCGAAACAGGTGGTGATTCACGGTCTGGATCTGTGTGAAGAGATCGTCGGCAAACTCGATTTCGGTCAGATGACATTTCTGCAGTTGTTCGCGCGTCTACCCGCAGAGCGCGAGTTGCGGATGTTCAACGCGATGATGGTCATTCTCGTCGAACATGGCATCACACCATCGTCGCTGGCGACGCGCATGACCTATGCGGGTGCCCCCGAAGCGGTTCAGGCGGCCGTCGCTGCAGGGTTGTTGGGACTGGGTTCGGTATTCGTCGGATCGCTCGACAACGCCGCGAGACTGTTGCAGGCGTCTTTGCCCGATCGCGACAACGTACCGGATATCGACATGCTCGCCAACGCGATCGTCGACGACTATCGCGCGCGCAAGGAGATCTTGCCGGGCATTGGGCATCCGTTTCACAAGCCGGTCGATCCACGTGCGCCTGCGCTATTCAAGGTCGCGCAAGAGACCGGTTATGACGGCCCGTACATCCGCCTGATGATGGCGATCGGCAAACAGGCTGAGCGGAAGCTCAATCGTTCGCTGCCGGTGAATGTCACGGGCGCGATGGCCGCGGTCGCCTCGGAGATGGGCATCCCCTGGCAGATTTGCCGGGGCCTGGCGGTGGCCGCGCGCTCAGTGGGGCTCGTCGGGCACATCCTGGAAGAAATGCGCCAGCCGATCGCAACCACGCTTTACCTGCGCACCGAACACGAAGCGAGTGCACATCTGATCCCTGACGAACGCCAGGAACAGGCATGACGGCACTCGATGCAGGCCAGACGCCGCCCACGCAGCGCATGGATGCGCAGCGCGGCAGCTTTCGATTCTGGACCGAAGAGAAGTTGCGCAATGCGGATACCGACCAGTTCAGACACGTCAATAACGCCGCAATCGCCACATTCTTCGAGGCGGCCCGGATGGAGATTTTTGCTCCGCCTTCTGTCAACACGTTGATGAACGGGGCGAATCTCGCCGTCGTCAGGTTGCTGATCGAGTTCAGCACGGAGCTGCATTTTCCCGGACGCGTGTATGTGGGCAGCACGGTCGTCGAAACAGGCAACACGTCGTTCAAGGTACGGCAGGGCATGTTTGATTGCGTGCACGACAACTGTTGCGCAGTCGCGGAAGCCATTTGCGTGCTCGTTCGTGGCGATACGAAACGCCCCTCGACTATCGCACCCGAATTGCGCGCGTATCTATTGAAGAATGACGACGCGGAGAACTTCGCATGAGTGGAAACAAGGTTCTTTATGAGCGGCGCGGAGAGATTGCGCTGGTGACGTTGAACGACCCCGACCGGCGCAATGCCCTATCGCGAGAGATCGTGCGCGGACTGTCGGAGGCATTGGACACGGCGTTGGGCGAAGGCACGCGCGCGGTCGTGATCGCAGCGAACGGATCGGCATTTTGTGCCGGCGCCAATATCGACGATCTCCGAAACGGATGGATGGAGTGTCCCGATCCTGCCGAAGATCCCGCAGTGATGTTCAGGCGTATTGCCGAATTTGACCGGCCCGTGATCGCTGCTGTGCACGGTGCAACCGTGGGCGGCGGCATGGAACTTACGCTCGCTTGCGATCTGGTCGTCGCTGACGATGCCGCGTGGTTTTCGATGCCCGAACTCGGGCACGGCGTGATTCCGAATACCGGCCTCGCATTGCTCTCTCGCGTGGTAGGCACGCGCAAGGCATTCGAACTCATATTGACGCGACGCCGTGTGTCTTCGGTCGAGTCTTTGGACATGGGTCTCGTCAACCGTGTCGCGCCCAATGACGAAGTGACTGAGAGTGCGTTGTCTCTGGCCGGGCAGATCGTCGAGTCAGTGCCACCCGGCGCGCTTAAGGCAGCCAGGCTCAATTTGCACGCGCATATGGCAATTGATTGGGGCCGTGTGCTGAGTTCGCCGCTCGATGTCCCGCGTAACGAGTGGCAAGAGGGCCTTGATGCCTTTACTGAAAAGAGAGCGCCGGATTACGGGCGCTTCTGGGCAGAGATCAAGGAAAACCGTGGCACACGGGTATTGCAGAGTATTGAAGGAGAGTGATGTGAAAGTGCTGGTTTCAGTCAAGCGATCCGCGGACGCCAACGTAAAGGTTCGCGTGAAGTCGGATAACACGGGCGTCGACCTTGCGAACGTGAAGATGTCGATGAATCCATTCGACGAGATCGCCGTCGAAGAAGCGGTGCGTTTGAAGGAGGCAGGCGTTGCCAGCGAGGTCATCGCTGTTTCTTGTGGCATCGCGCAATGTCAGGAAACGCTGCGCACGGCGCTGGCGATCGGGGCCGATCGTGCTGTTCTGGTCGAGTCGGGTGAAGACCTGCAACCGCTGGCAGTCGCGAAGCTATTGAAGGCGCTGGTCGACAAGGAACAACCTTCACTGGTGATCCTCGGCAAGCAGGCGATCGACGACGATTCCAACCAGACGGGCCAGATGCTCGCTGCGCTGGCCAATCTGCCGCAAGCGACGTTTGCATCGAAGGTCGTTGTGGCTGACGGCAAGGCGACGGTGTCGCGTGAAGTGGATGGCGGCGCGGAAACGTTGTCGCTGACATTGCCCGCGGTCATCACGACGGATCTGCGCCTGAACGAGCCGCGCTACGTGACGCTGCCCAACATCATGAAGGCGAAGAAGAAGCCGCTGGAAACCGTGACGCCCGAAGATCTGGGCGTCGATGTCACGCCGCGTCTGAAGACGCTGAAAGTCAGCGAGCCGCCGAAGCGCTCGGCTGGTGTGAAGGTGGCCGACGTAAAGACGCTGGTCGAGAAGCTCAAGACCGAAGCCAAAGTTCTCTGACGTACGGGAAAGAACATGACGATTCTGGTAATTGCCGAACACGACCACGCGTCGATCAAGGTGGCGACACTGAACACGATTGGCGCGGCGGCGGTCGTCGCGACATTCACGAACCAGCCGATCCACGTGCTGGTGGCAGGACACGGCGCACGCGCGGCGGCGGACGCTGCGGCGAGAGTGGCGGGCGTCGGGAAAGTACTGCTCGCCGATGCCCCGCAACTAGCCGAAGGTCTCGCGGAGAACCTCGAAGCGACGGTGCTGAACGTTGCAAAAGACTATTCGCACATCCTCATACCGGCCACCGCGTATGGCAAGAACATCGCGCCACGCATCGCGGCGAAGCTCGACGTCGCACAAATCAGCGAGGTAACAGCGGTGGTCAGCGCCGATTCATTCGAGCGCCCCATTTACGCGGGAAACGCGATCGCAACTGTCCAGTCTCTGGATTCCATCAAGGTGATCACCGTTCGCGCGACGGGCTTCGACGCGGTGGCGACGGAAGGCGGCGGCGCGTCGATCGAAACGATCGCCGCACCCGCGGATGCAGGCGTTTCCCAGTTCGTGAGCCGGGAAGTGACGAAGCTCGACCGCCCCGAGCTGACGTCGGCGAACATCATCGTGTCGGGTGGCCGCGGACTCGGCAGCGGCGAGCACTACCGAGAGGTGCTGGAACCGCTCGCGGACCGGTTGGGCGCAGCGCTGGGCGCATCGCGCGCAGCCGTCGATGCTGGCTACGTGCCGAACGACTATCAGGTCGGCCAAACGGGCAAGATCGTCGCGCCGCAACTGTACATCGCAGTCGGCATCTCCGGTGCGATTCAACACCTTGCGGGCATGAAGGACTCGAAGGTCATCGTCGCGATCAACAAGGACGAAGAGGCGCCCATTTTCAGTGTCGCGGACTACGGACTCGTCGGCGATCTTTTCGATTGCGTTCCTTCTCTATTGAAAGAGTTGAACGCTCATCAATGAGCGTAACGCGCTCGACAACCCGGAACCGGCTTTGAATCCGATCGATATCGTCCGTTTGCAAGGACTCGCGGTCGCAAACGCGGAAGACGCGACATTGTGGCGGTGGTTCTCAATGATGCTGCAAGACGCGCGCATACGGTGGCGTCATGCCCACGGCAACTGGCTGGTTTCGATCGATCATCGACATGTGGCGACTGAAGCAACGTTCGACGAAGCGATGCGCGCAGCCAAAGCCAGGTTCGACACACCCGACAACCGGCGACGAATAGCGGATTCGTCAATGCACCGTTCGACGCCCGGCTCAATAGAGCAGCCCACCCGTGTTTTATCAAATTCAGAAAGGAGTAAAAGACTATGAGCTTTCGTACTGTCAATCCGGCTACCGGAGAAGTAGTCAGGGAATATCCATTGCAAACGGATGAACAGGTATTCGCCGCGCTGAACACAGCAGACAAACGCTATCGCGAGGACTGGAAGTTCCGGACGGTGGCCGAGCGGGCCGGCATCGTTCGCAGGGCTGCGCAGATCCTGCGTGAAAAGCGCGACGAATACGCAACCTATCCGACTTTGGAAATGGGCAAGATCACGCGCTTCAGCTATCTCGAAGTCGATCTGGTCGCCGATATCCTCGACTACTACGCGGAGCACGGCGAAAAATTTCTCGCACCACAGCCTGTGCCTGGCGAGCCGGGCGCGACGCTGCATGCCGAGCCAGTTGGCGTGCTGCTGGCCATCGAGCCATGGAACTTCCCGTTCTATCAGCTCGTTCGCGTCGCAGCGCCGCAACTCATCGCGGGCAACGTCGTGTTGATGAAACATGCGGAGAACGTGCCACAGTGCGCGCTCGCCTTCGCGCGGTTGTTCGACGAAGCGGGCGCGCCCGAAGGCGTCTATACCAATCTCTTTTGCAGCATCGACCAGATCGCAAAGCTGATCGACGATTTCCGCGTACGCGGCGTGGCACTGACGGGCAGTGAAAGGGCAGGGGTGTCCGTCGGCGAACGCGCGGGGCGCAATCTGAAGAAGGTGATCCTCGAACTGGGCGGCAGCGATCCTGCGCTGATTCTGGAAGGCGCGTCTCTCGATCTGGCCGTCGAGCAATGCGTGATGGGACGCACGTTCAACTCGGGACAGGGCTGCGTCAACATCAAGCGGGTCATCGTGGTGGGCAAGGCGCGCGGTGAGGCGATGCTGGCCGCGTTGACGGAGCGCTTCGCGGCGATCAAGGTGGGCGATCCCACGGACGAGTCGACGGCGCTCGGCCCACTCGTAAGCGAGCGCGCGCTGGAAGGGCTGCTTGCGCAGATCGACGACGCTAAAGCAGCGGGCGCGCGAATCGTACACGGCGGCAAACGCGTTGACCGTCCCGGGTTCTATCTCGAACCGACGATCATCACGGACATCGGGGAGAACAATCCGCTCTATCAGCAAGAGGCATTCGGCCCTGTGTTGTCTTTCTATGTCGTCGACAGCGAAGAAGAAGCGATCAGGCTCGCCAATGCGACAAAGTACGGCTTGGGCGCTTTCGTGTTCGACGCGGATGTCGAGCATGCGAAACAGGTTGCGTCGCGTATCGAATCCGGCATGGTGTACATCAATTCCTGTTTCTCCGATTCGCCGGGATTGCCGTTTGGCGGAATCAAGAACTCTGGCTTTGGACGCGAACTGTCGGAGCTGGGTATTGGCGAATTCCTCAACCGTAAGCTGGTGCGAGTCGCCGGCGAGGCCTGAGAGATGCGACGCGATAGCCACACGCTTAGGGAGAAAGAATGATGCAGTACCGGAAAGGGGGCTGCTCGTGCGGCGCCGTGCGATACGTGCTGAAGGCGGAGCCGCAAGCAGCCGCGATATGTCATTGCACGCATTGTCAGAAGCAAAGCGGGAGTGTGTTCTCGTTCAACCTCTTCATCGACGAAGCGGATTACGAGCAAACTGGCGAGACGATGGTATACGAGGACCGAGGCGACAGCGGCCATCTTTCATACCGTCATTTTTGCGGGAGTTGTGGCTCGCCTGTCATCACGAAGGTAGAGATGCTGCCCGGTAAGGTGATCGTGAAGGCCGGTACGCTTGACAGCATGGAAGGTCTGCAAGGTCCTCAAACGGAGATCTATACCGACCGTGCAGTGAAATGGATCGAACCGTTTGCAGGCGTTACACGCTTTCCGCGGAGTCCGTGACGCCCTTGCTCTTTTGCGGGCGCGCGCGGTGATTCATCAAGCCTTTGGCACGTCGATCACCGCGCGCAGTCGTCTCACCGCGAACGCTCCGGCTTTACGGATGAACGATGGGCGCTTCGACCAGACAACCGAACTCTTGCGCAAACTCGACGGACACGCGTGCATGAACGGCGCCCTGTTTGTCGAAGAAGCGCTGTGTCCCGCCTGGCGTGAATACGCCTTCGTGCCAGATGTTCGGATGAATATAAAGACCTTGCCGTCCATCGAAGCGAAAGCACACGAACTTCTCGGGCGTCACATCGTCGCCGGGCAGCGCCAGCGGAACATAGAACGGCCGATGATCGAGCGGGAAGAACAACTGTCCGCCGTCCGGATGGTAGTTCGCGTGCCAGAGCAGCATGCGCTCGGGCGGCGCGGCGTTGTCTTCTCGCGCTTCGTCAGGCTCGGTCGCGTATGCGAGGACGTAGTGGCCGCCTACTGCTTCGTTGCGACCGTAGAGGATGTCACCGCGCCATTCGCTGACGAAGACACCTTCCGTCGTGCCCGCCTCGTCGCCTGTGCCCGGATCGATCGGCCGCGATCCCATCGCCGGCCATTGCACGATTTCGACGCGGCATTCGTTCGGGTCGTCGACGAGCCTACCGTAGCCGTCGAGTGTCGCCGGTGTCGCGTCGACGACGGGCATGGTGACGCGCCGAAGCCCCTTGGGTAGCGCCGGGTTCAGATAATCGATCGGTGTGGACATCGTCAAAGCCTTTCAGGAGTCGAGGTATCGGGGCAATGCCCGAAGATGATACTTGAACACCCTGTACGCCGACTCCTGGCGCGCGATTTCTTTGCACGAAAACAGACGTGATGACCCCGACACACGCCACTGCAGCAGAAAAAGCACTCAGTCCTCAAGCACGCTTGCCAGCGTGCGCCGCGCGGTGGCGAACGATGCGAGCACCGCAAGCCCCAACGCCGAGAGCAGCACGCCAAGATGCATCGCGCCCGTTGCGCCCGCGTGATCGACGGCCACGCCGCCCGCGAGCGAACCCGCGGCGATGGCGGTCTGCACGGCGCTGACGAACAACGCCGATGCGGCTTCCGGATGCTTCGGCGAAGTCATCTGCATCCACACGCTCAGGCACAGCGGAATCGCACCGTAGGCGATGCCCCACGCGAGCACGCCAGCGATGACCGCGCCGTGCATGTGCGCCAACGCGGGAAGCGCTACCAGCGACGCCATCACGAGCGCAGTCATCGCGAACAGCGACAGCCGCGGATGCGATGTCACGAACGCCGATGCGACGAAGTTCGACATGAAGCCGACGATGCCGAAGCCGAGCAGCAGCGCCGTCACCCACGTTGCGCCGATCAATGCGTTGTCTTCGAGAAAGGGCGCGATATAGGTGTACGCGCAGAAGTGAGCACCGAACAGCAATGCCACTAGCAGCAGGCTGCGCAACACCGTCCCTCGCGCGAGCATGCGGCCGAAATCGGCGATGCGCGCTGCCGCGCGCGGCGGCAGATCGGGCAGCAGCGTCGCCTGCATCAGCAGCGCGGCGAGTGCGAGCGCGGCCGTAGCAAAGAACGAAACGCGCCACGACGACAGTTCGGCAATGAACGTCCCAAGCGGCACGCCAATGACAGTCGCCAGCGTGATGCCCATGAAGATCGTCGCCCTGGCTTTGGCGCTTTCTTCTTCCGCAACGATCTGACCGGAAACGCCGAGCGCGACGGTCCAGAATCCGCCGAGGCTGATACCGAGCAACGCGCGTCCGACCAGCATCGTCGCGAAGTTCGTCGCGAGCGCCGCGACGAGATTCGACGCGACCAGCGCGACCGACAGCAACAACAGGATCGAACGCCGGTTCAGGCGGCCAGCCGCGAGCAGCAGCATCGGCGCGGAGATCGCGGCGATGAGTCCGGGCGTGGTCGTCATCAGGCCTGCCGTGCCGGGCGTGACACCGAGGTCGGCGGCGATCTTCGGCAGTACGCCGACGGGCAGATATTCCGTCGTCACGAAAGCGAACGAGCCGAGCGCGATCGAGAACACCGCGAGCCAGCGTCGTTGGCTCGCGCTGGATGACGACGATATGGGCGCGTCGGCAAGCGACGCGGATTGATCGGTATTCATGTGAAAAGCTCCAGCAAGCGCGCGGCCGTAGCCGGGCGCGAAGTGCATCGCGCGCGGCAGCTGCGAAGCGCAATGAGAAAAAAGCTGAGGAAATAAAGAGGCGGCGTCATTCGAGACAATTGACGCGCGCTATCGAATGCCATTGACGCCAGAAGCGACCATGCGTGAACGCATGGTCGCTTCTGGCTGCGCGACCAATCAGCTGTTACGGCTTACGCATCTCACGCTGCGACAGTGGCTTCGTCGTGGAACGCATAGTCGGTGTAACCCACGTCCGTGCCGCCGAAGAAGGTCGCGCGGTCATACGCGTTCAGTGGCAGGCCCTTGCGCAGCCGCTCCGGCAGATCCGGGTTCGCGATGAAATGGCGTCCGAATGCAACGAGATCGGCGTCGCCGGATTGCAGGATCGCTTCGGCGCTTTCGCCATCGAAGCCGCCGGCCGCGATGATCGGCCCATGAAAATGCGCGCGCAGCGATTTCGCGGCGACGGGTTGCTGGTCGCGCGCTTCGTCTTCGACGTTGCCCGCGATGCGGGGCTCGATCAGATGCAGATACGCGATGCCGAGCTTGTCGAGTTCATCGGCCACATAGGTGAACAAGGCTTCCGGGTTGCTATCCGACATGTCGCCCCATGAGCCGCTCGGTCCGAGACGCACCGCAACCTTGTCCGCGCCCCATACGGAAATTACAGCGCGCGTGGCATCGAGCAGCAGGCGCGCGCGGTTGGCGATCGAGCCGCCGTATTCGTCCGTGCGCTTGTTGCTGCCATCCTGCAGGAACTGATCGAACAGATAGCCGTTGGCGCTGTGCAATTCGACGCCGTCGAAGCCAGCCTTCACGCCGCGCTCGGCGGCGGTCCGGAAACTCTCGACAATGCCCGCGATCTCCGCCGTTTCCAGCGCACGGTTCGGCGTGTTGGGCACCCAGCCTGCTTCCGTGTACGCGACGCCGCCGTGCGGCACTTCGGAAGGTCCGACGGGACGGCCGCCATCGGGCTGCAGTTGCGAGTTCGATTGACGGCCCGCGTGATAAAGCTGAAGAAAGATCTTGCCGCCTTTCGCATGCACCGCATGGGTGACGGCTTTCCAGCCGGCGATCTGGTTGTCGTCATACAGACCGGGCGCGCCGAGATAGCCATTGCCGTTCGGCGCCGCGATCGTGGCTTCGCCGATCAGAAGCGCACCCGGCGAGGTACGCTGCGCATAGTATTCAGCCATCAGCGGGCCGGGGCGCGCGCCGCTCTCGGCACGCATGCGGGTGAGGGGAGCGAGGACCACGCGGTGAGCGATGTCATACGAACCGACCGCGACTTTCGAAAACAGTTTGGACATTTCAATCTCCACAATCCAGTGATTCAGGGAAGCTGTTGCGTAGTGCCGGTGATCGGCGACGCTTGACGCTAATGTAGATGCGGCGATGCGCCAGAAAAACAGCCCATGGGTTCGCTCACTTGGGACTCCCGTGTCCGCAATCGCGCGAGCCTTGCTGCACGCGGCTCCGCGCGTCCGAAGGACCATTGTTGGCGGCAAGAGAACAGTGATGTCGGCGGGACCGCATTTATCCTGCGAAGCGCGATTCCGATAATTCGAGCCACTTGAAAGGGCGTTTCGTTTCGAGGCGCCTGTAATGGATGGATTGAAAAAAGGAACGAATCATGGCGAAAGTCATTACCTTTGCGCAGCACGGCGGTCCCGAGGTTTTCGAATACACGGAAATCGGCACGCCCGAGCCTCGCCCTAACGAAGTGCGTATTCGTGTGAAGGCCATTGGTCTGAACCGCGCGGAGTCGATGTGGCGGCGCGGCGAATACGTCGAGACGGCGAAGTTGCCGGCACGTGTCGGGTATGAAGCGTCGGGCGTGGTGGATGCCGTTGGCGCGAACGTCACGCATGTGGCCGTCGGCGATAACGTCAGCACTGTGCCGTCGTTTTCGATGAACGATTACGGCGTATATGGCGAACTCGTGCTGGCGCCTGCGCACGCTGTCGTGAAGAGTCCCGCGTGGCTTTCGCACGAAGACGCGGTAGCGATCTGGAATGTGTTCATCACGCCCTATGCGGCATTCACGGAGAACGAACGCGTCAAACCCGGCGATGTCGTGCTGATTCCCGCGGCGTCGAGTGGGGTAGGCATCGGCGCGATTCAGGTGGCGAAGCGTCTGGGCGCGACAGCCGTCGCACTTACGCGAACGCGCGAAAAACGCGATGCACTTGTTGCACTCGGTGCCGACCACGTGATCGTCACCGACGAAGAAGATCTCGTCGAAGCAGTGCAGCGCATCACCGAGGGACGCGGTGCCGACCTCGTATTCGATCCCGTCGGCGGCAAGACATTTGCGCGCCTGATCGAAGCAACGCGGCCCGGCGGCACGATCCTGCTGTATGGCGCACTGAGTCCCGACGACACCGTATTGCCCGTGTTGCCACTACTCTTTAAGCGCATCACCGTGCATGGCTACAACCTCTTTTCGACGACCACGGACGCGCAACGCCAGGCCGACGCGGCGGCATTCATCTTCGACGGATTGCAGTCGGGGGCGCTCAAAACGGTGATCGCGCATCGCTTTGCCTTCGACCAGCTCCCGCAGGCGCATGCGGTGCTCGAACGCAACGCGCACTTTGGGCGCATCGTGGTGTCGGTGTGATACGCGCGACGTCACCGTCTGTCATTCACTGGAGAATCGAGAATCATGGAAGCATCACTGAATGTGCCATTGCGCGTCGGCGTGATCGGCGTCGGCAACTGGGCGAAGCACGGGCATCTGCGCGTGCTCGATCTGTTGCCGCAATACACGTTGCAAGCCATCTATAGCCATCGACACGAAGCCGCCGAAGCGGCAGCGCGCGAATATCGGATCGGTCGCGTGGCTGGTTCGATCGACGAACTGATCGAAAGTCCCGACATCGATCTCGTGATCGTGCTGAACACGGCTCCGCAACATGCGCAGACAGTGAAACGCGTGATCGCGGCGGGCAAGCATGTGTACTGCGAGTGGCCATTGACGACCACGCTCGCAGAATCAGAAGAACTATTGCGACTCGCAGAGGAACACGGCGTGCGTCATGTCGTCGGCTTGCAAAGACGTCACGCGCCGCATAACCGTTATGTGCGCGATCTCATTCAGCAAGGTTATGTCGGCGAACTGCGTTCGGTGCGCATGCATGTGAGCATGAACTACTTCCAGGCGACGCGTTCGCGCGCGCTCGAATGGACGGTACCGCCGGAGAACTTTTCCTCCGTGGTGTCGATTTACGGCGGCCACTTTCTCGACATGCTCTTTTCGGGAACCGGTTGGCCCGTTTCTATCGCAGCGCTTACGCCTAACCAGTTTCCGTCGGTGACGATCAGGGAGACAGGTGTTTCGATACCGACATCGACACCCGATCAGCTGGTACTCGCAGGCATGTTGAACGACAGCGCAGTGGTGTCGGTTCATATCGAAGGCGGCAAGCGCAACGGTTCTGGCGTGCAGATCGATATCACCGGGACGGAAGGCGATTTGCGGATTACGAACGCATCGGCGTTTGGCGACGTGGGCGACGACTATGCAATCTTCGGCGCGCACGGCGACAAGCTGCCGCTCGAACGGCTCGAAGTACCGGTGAGCTATTTGCGCCTGCCCGAATCGGATCTGCCTTCTGCCGTGCTGGAACTGGCCGAACTCTATTGGGCTTATGCGCACGATGTGGCGAATGGTACGCGCACTGCGCCGACGTTCGCCGATGCAGTGCGTATGCACCAACTTATCGAAAGCGCACAGATTTCCTTTGCGTCGGGTGAGTTCGCGCACTTGAATCCCACAATGTAAATCGCGAGTGGGACGGTCGGGTAATGTTGCCCACTATGCAACATGATGTTGACTACGTTGCGCTTGCATTTGAAATTTGATGAATGTCTAATGCCCGACCGGATGAGTGGCTGTGAGCAGACTGAAAGCTTGTGCTGAATGGAAAAAGATCTGAGAACTTTCCATTCAATGACAGGCTTAAGCGATTGTTGCTCATTTGAAATTGTTCGTAACATCACCGTCATAAAACTAAAGAAAAATGCTGCGCCAACGCCAGGGTCGATCAAAGGCACTAGCAATTGCACTGGAACGGGGAACCTCACATTCCATGCGATGCTGATCGAAACCGGGCACAGGTATTAGAAGAAAGAGATCAAAACAACTATCACCTTCACATGAAAAATTAAATAGTGGGATTGGAGCGTCTTTAAGCCAGCCTGTTCAAATCGAAGAGCAAACGTTTGCCTGGCATTTGGGTGGTTCGGCAAAAATTGAAAAGTGGCGAAGTCGTACTCGCCGGTGCACCAGGCGCGCATGTCGCGCTAAAGCACCGGCGAGCGCGCGTGCTCGTGCATCGATAACGTTGCAGGGCATGGCGCGAGCGTAAAGCCACATCTATTCAAAGAAAGACCGGGAAGAACGACAAGGAAACCATAATGCGCTATCGCGTTCGGTTGTTTACGGGGCAGCTTGCAAGCTGTTTAGTAGTACTTTGGATGATGTTGCTTTGCGTTGCGACTCACGCTGTCGCGAGCGAAGCGCTGCCGCCATCCAATCACATCAGGATCAATCTGGGGGCGACGCCCTGGAAGTACGTCAAGGACAACGACGACGCCAATTCGATGCAGCCGGGTTTCAACGACTCGGGCTGGGCGCAGGTCGGTGTCCCGCAGACGCCGTCGGATAACGACACCTTCCTGAACTGGAGGTCGGGCGGCGATCAGGGATACCTGACCGGCAATATCAACTGGTATCGCAAGCACTTCACGCTCGATCCGTCCTTTGCGAACCGCAAGATCTATATCGAGTTCGAGGGCGCGCATACGGGTGCGCAGGTCTATATCAACGGCACGTTGATTCGCGGCAATAGCCAGATCAACCGCGACGCGACGCACGTGCTCGGCTTCATTCCGTTCATCGTCGATATCACGAACTATGTGAAATTCGACGGCTCGGACAATGTACTGGCCGTCAAGGTTGCGCGCGGCGACAAGTTCTTCGAGTCACCCGATTTCGCGGGCGCATTCCGTTTTGGCCAGGACGATACGGGCCTGTTCCGTCCGGTGTGGATGCACATCACGGACCGCGTGCACATTCCCGAGAACATTTACGCGGTACTCAATACGTGGGGCACGTATGTTGCGACGGTTGCGGCGAGCCCATCGTCGGCAACGATCCGTGTGCAGACCAACGTGCTGAACGAGTACTCGACGGATCAGAAGGTGACGTTGACGACGCAGATCGTCGACGCGGCCGGCGCCGTCGTGGTGACCGCGCAGGATACGCGCACCGTGCCTGCCAACGTGCAGCCGGGCTTGCAGCCCACACTGTTCGATCAGGTGCTGACGGTTTCCAATCCGAACCTCTGGTATCCGAACAACAGCATTTACGGCAAACCGTATCTGTACCGCGTGATTCACTCCGTCAGCATCGACGGCGTGGTCGTCGATACGACGGAAAGCCCGCTCGGCATCCGCACGATCACGTGGGACCAGAACTTCCCGATCATCAACGGACATCCGCACTATCTGTGGGGCGCGTCGGGCCGTTACGACTATCCGGCGCTCGGCTCGGCCGTGCCGCCCGAGCTGCAATGGAAAGACCTGAGCCTGCTCGCGCAGGCGGGCGGCAGTCTGTACCGTCCGGGTCATTCGAGCCAGGGCCGCGATTTTCTCGATGCCGCCGACGCCTACGGCGTGATGATGGTTCAGCCGAGTGGCGAAGGCGAGGGCGGCTTCGCCGTCATCTGCACGGCGCAGACCGCTCCCGACGTCAAGTGCATGACGCAGAACAACGTCACGCTGAAGACCGAACTGCATCGCGACATGATCGTTCATGATCGCAACCATCCGTCCGTGCTCGCATGGGAAGCCGACAACGGCGCGACCGACACAGCCTTCGCGCAATCGCTGAAAGCGCTGTCGCAAGTGTGGGACCCCATCAACACGCGCGCCCAGGCGGACCGCACGCCGAATCCGAACAACGGCGACATTCTCGGCTGCAGCGGCAACGGTTGCGACATCAACGTCAAGAAGGACTACCCGAATTCGCCTGCCTGGGGCTCGGAATATTGGGGCGACGGCGTCGGCCGATGGAAGTACGACTTCGAGCTGGCGTTCGCCGTCAAGTATCTGAAGACCTGGGTGGCGAGCGTAGCCGGCAAGTCGTTTGGTATTGCGCACTGGTACCTCGCCGATACACCAGGCGAAATCAACACGCAGACCGACGGCATCGCGCCCGAGGCCGTGCGCGGCAATGGCGCGTCGATGATGGACGCGAACCGCCTGCCGCGCCTGATCTACTACATCTATCAGGCGGCATGGACGCCGTTCGAGATCAAGCCCGTGGTCAAGCTCGCGCACACGTGGAACCGCGCCGGCACCGTGACCGTCAACGCGTTCAGCAACTGCCCCGCAGTGCGGCTGCGCCTGAATGGCGAGCTGATCGGCGGCGACCAGGTGCCGAATCCGACCTCGATGGACCCGACCGATCTCACGCAGAACACCACGTCGCTGCCGACGCAGGTGCATTGGGACAACATCAAGTGGGCGCCCGGCACGCTGACGGCGGAGTGTCTCGACAACAACCGCCAGGTCGCGGCGTATGACTCGCTGGTGACGGCAGGTCCTGCCGACCATATCCTGTTGACGGTCGAACCCGAACTCGTCAAGCCGAGCGGCGAATCGTTCGCGCTCACTGCGAACGGCACGGATGCTGCCGTCATCACGGCGACGGTCGTCGACGCGAACAACGTTCGCGTGCCGGACGCATCGCAGACCCTGACGTTCAGCGTCAGCGGCCCCGGCACGTATCGCGGCGGCTCCGACCACGACGTAACGCCGAACCAGCCGCTGTCGTATCACGCGCCGGGCGACCCGAACCTGTCGGTCGAAGGCGGCATGACGCGTATCGCGGTGAAGACGCAGTTCACGCCGGGTGTCGTCACGGTGACGGCGACATCGCCCGGACTCGGCAGCGGCACCGCGACCTTCAACGTCGTGCCAACCAGCGCGCAGCAAACCTTCAACGGTAATGCGCTCGTAGTGGGTCCGCAGCCGCCGAGCGCGCTGAAGATCATCACGCAACCGTCCGACCAGCGTGTCACGCAAGGCCAGAGCGGGCAGTTCTACGTGCTGTCGGCGGGCGCGGCGCCCATCAGCTATCAATGGATGAAAAACGGCGCGGCGATTCCCGGCGCGACCGGCTACACGTACACGACGCCTGCTGTACAGACGAGCGACGACGGCGTCACCTACAGCGTCGCCGTGCGCAACGCCAACAGCAGCGTCACGTCGAACGCCGCGCGCCTGACGGTCGTGCAGCCTGCTGCGCCGACCATCACGACGCAACCGCTGTCGCTGAGCATCACCAGCGGGCAGAGCGCGGAATTCACCGTGCTCGCGGCGGGCTCGCCCGTGCTGTCGTATCAGTGGCTGAAGAATGACGAGCCCATTCCCGGCGCGAACCAGCCGGTGTACGACACGCCCGCGACGCAGACCTCGGATAGCGGTTCCGTCTACAAGGCGGTCGTGACCAACAGCGCGGGCACGATCACGTCGGCGGGCGCAACGCTGACGGTGAGCGTCGCGACGCCGCCCGTCATCGTGTCGCAACCGCACAGCCAGAGCGTGCCGTTTGGTCAGAGCGTGACCTTCAACGTGCTCGCGAGCGGCTCGGCCCCGCTGAAGTATCAATGGTCCAAGGACGGCAAGCCGTACGGCACGAACTCGGCGAGCATCGTCATTGCGTCGGCGCAGGGCAGCGACGGCGGCAACTACGCCGTCACCATCACCAACAGCGCAGGCAGCGTCACGAGCGACCCGGCCACGCTGACGGTGAGCGGCGCGGACAACAGCAACCTCGCGCTCAACGCGAAGGCGATGTCGAGCAGCGACCAGAACGGCGGCCTGAAGGCGCAGTACGCAGTCGACGGCTCGGTCGCGTCGCGCTGGTCGTCGGCGCCGGAGATCGATCCTTCGTGGATCACGGTCGATCTCGGCTCCATCCAGACCTTCAACAAGGTCGTGCTGATGTGGGAGAACGCGGCTGCGTCGGCCTACAAGCTTCAGGTATCGAACGACAACAGCAACTGGACCAACGTTTTGCCGAACGACCAGATCATCGCCGGTCACGGCGGCACGGAAACGACGGTGTTCCCGAGCACGTCGGCGCGTTACGTCCGCATGCTCGGCTTGCAGCGCACCACGCAGTATGGCTATTCGCTGTTCGAGTTCCAGGTCTTCGACGCACCGCAATGCGGCAGCGAAACCGAGCGCTTCACGTTGCTGGGCGCAAAGCCGGGCACGTGGAATTCGACGATCGCAGGTCTGCCGTCGGGCCCGTACGTGCCGAACGTGAAGGACAACGTCAGCGGCCTCGTCTGGCAGCAGTACTACACGACGTTCCCGAATCAGGGCGCGCAGTTCACGCAGACGGTCGCGAAGCAGTATTGCGCGGCTATCGGCATGCGCCTGCCGACGCAGAACGAAGCATTGACGGTGGCTCGCTCGAACTTCGCATCGTGCGCGTTCCCGGCTCCGTGGGGCACGTGGACCACGACGGGTGTGCCGAATGCGTCGACGCAGGCGTATCTCGCGTTCTCGTCGGGTCAGTCGGTTCCCGGCATCATCGACAACACGCCGGGCTGGTCGCTGTGCGTGTCGGGCAATACGGCCGATGCGCCCGTCATCTCGGCGCAACCGGCGAGCGTGAAGGTCAGCGAAGGGCAAGCGGCGCAGTTCTCGGTGGGCGTGACGGGCACGGGACCGTTCAGCTTCCAGTGGATGCGCGGCACGACGGTGGTGGCGATCACGACCAATCCGACGTACACGACGCCGTCGACCACGGTGGCAGCCGATAACGGCGCTGCGTACAGCGTCGTGGTCACCAATGGTGGCGGCAGCGCAACCAGCGCCACGGCAATCCTGACCGTGATAGCAGCAACGGGCGGCGACGGCGGTAACGGCGGTGATGGCGGCAACGGTGGCGATGGTGGCAATGGTGGTAATGGCGGTGACGGTGGTGACGGTGGCAATGGCGGCGTGCCGAGCGCCAACCTCGCGCGCGGCAAGGTCGCGACGTCGAGCGGCGTGCAGGACGAAGGCTATGCGCCGACGAATGCCGTCGACGGTAACCTCGGCTCGCGCTGGTCGTCGGACTTCAACGACGACGCGTGGATCACGGTCGATCTCGGGCAGCAGACGCAGTTCGACCGCGTCGTGCTGAACTGGGAGAACGCTTACGGCAAGGCCTATCTGATTCAGGCGTCGAACGATAACCAGACGTGGACGAACATCATCCCGCAACGTGCCGGCGCGGGCGGTGTCGAGGATATTTCGCTGCCTGTCACGAATGCTCGCTATGTCCGCATGCAGGGCGTCAAGCGCGCATCGCAGTACGGTTATTCGCTGTTCGAGTTCGAGGTGTACAACTCGGCGGCGACGCCGAAGCTGACGGTCACGGCGAGCAGCAGCGCCAACGGCACGATCAGCCCGTCGGGTGCAGTCGGCGTGATCCAGGGTGGCTCGCAGACGTTCACTGCGCTGCCGGCAGCGGGCTACGGCGTGGGTTCGATGACCGTGGATGGCAAGAACCTCGGCGTGCAATCGACGTACACGTTCACCAACGTCACGGCGGAGCACAGCATCAGTGTGAACTTCGTGCCGTTGTCCGCGAGCGTGAATCTGGCGCTGAACCGGCCGGCCACGTCGAGCGGCGATGAGAACGACAACACGCCGCCCACGCTGGCTGTCGATGGCAACACGGGTACGCGCTGGTCGTCGAAGTTCATCGACCCGTCGTGGATCATGATCGATCTCGGTTCGGAGCAGACCTTCAACCGCGTCGTGCTGAACTGGGAGAACGCGCACGCGATCGCGTATCAGATCCAGACCTCGCACGACAACGTCGACTGGTCGAACACCGTCTACACGGCGACGGACAGCAAGGGCGGCGTGGAAGACCTGTCGTTCCCGGCCACGACCGCGCGTTACGTGCGCCTCTACGGCACGAAGCGCTCGACGGACTACGGCTACTCGCTGTTCGAGTTCGGCGTGTACAACAACGTGTCGTCGACGCAGCGCGCGCGTCAGTAGCGCGCACGCAGGTTTAGCAACGTGGGATGGACGCCCGCCTGGCGGGCGTCCAACTTTTTCAAGGAAGTGTCGATGCAGTCAGTCAACCATCGCCACGCAGCCAACGCGAGACGATCGCGGCGCGCGCGGCTCATGAAACAGGGCGGCTTCACGCTGCTCGAACTGCTGGTGGTGCTCGTCATCATCGGCATGCTGGCGGCGCTCGTGGGGCCGCGCTATTTCTCGCAGCTGGGGAAGTCGCAGGCGACTATCGCGCGTGCGCAGATCGACGTCTTCACGAAGTCGATCGATAACTTCCGGCTCGACGTCGGCCGCTATCCGACCGCCGACGAAAACCTGGCCGCGCTCTTCGCGAAGCCCGCGAACGCGGACAAATGGGCCGGGCCGTATCTGAAGAAAGAAGCACCGCTCGACCCGTGGGGACATCCGTATGTGTATCAGGTGCCGGGCACGAAGGGCGACTATGCGGTGATCTCGTATGGCCGCGATGGCCAACCGGGCGGCACGGGAGAAGACGCCGACATCAGCAGTGAATGAAGCGCACATGTAGGGCGGCAACGGGGCAGCAGCAGACCACAACAAACCAGTAGCACAGCACTATGCCGTATGAAGTGAGGGCGCTTTCGCCCGACAACCAGATCGTCGCGCTCGTCGTCGATGCGCAGGACGAAGACGACGCGCGCCGTCAGGTCGAAGCGCGCGGCCTGCACGCGACCCAGTTGCGCGCGTTGCGCACGCTGCGTCCGTCGAAGGGGGCGCGCGGCGGCATCTCGCTCGTGCTGTTCAGCCAGGAATTGCTGGCGCTATTGACGGCGGGACTGTCGATCGTCGAAGGGCTGGAAGCGCTGGTGGAACGCGAAGGCAACGCAAGGCTGCGCGGCATTCTCGAACGGCTGCTGGCGGGCTTGCGCGAGGGCAAGCGCTTTTCGAGCCTGCTCGCCGAACAGCCGGACGTGTTCCCGCCGCTTTATGTCGGCATCGTGCGCGCAGCGGAAGGCACCAGCGACTTGCCGCGCTCGCTGCAACGCTATGTCGACTATCAGGCGCGCATCGACATGGTGCGCAACAAGCTCATCAGCTCCGCGATCTATCCAAGCATTCTCTTTATCGTGGGCGGCGGCGTGTCGACCTTTCTGATCACCTTCGTAGTACCGCGCTTCGCGACGATCTATGAAGGCACGGGCCGCAGCTTGCCGTGGATGTCGCAGGCGCTACTCGACTGGGGCAAGTTCGCGGCGGCGCATGGACTGCCTTTGTTTGCCGCCGCTGTCGCGGTTGCAATCGCAGGCGGCGCGACCGTGCGCGCCACGATTGCGCGCGTGGGACTCGTCAGCCTGCTGGGCCGCCTTCCGCTGCTGGGTCCGCACTTGCGCATCTATCAGCTTTCGCGGCTCTATCTGACGCTCGGCATGTTGCTCGAAGGCGGCATCCCGATCGTCTCGGCGATGGAGACGGCAGGCGGCACGATCTCGCCTGCGTTGCGCGACGGCTTGCTGCGGGCGCGCGCCGCCGTTCAGGCCGGCGCGCCGCTGTCCAGTTCATTTCACGCGGAAAATCTCACCACGCCGATTTCGCTGCGCATGCTGCGCGTCGGCGAGCGCTCGGGCGAACTCGGCAACATGCTCACGCAATCGGCGGCGTTTTACGACGGCGAGATCAGCCGCTGGATCGACCGTTTCACGCGCATGTTCGAACCGCTGCTGATGTCGGCGATCGGACTTGTGGTCGGCACGATCGTCGTGTTGCTCTACATGCCGATCTTCGATCTCGCGGAAGGACTGTCATGAACGCACCCGAGACCATCGCGCCGTTGTTCGACGCCGCTTTGCTGGCGCGCGCCCGCGCGGCGGCTGCGGCCACGCAGCGGCATCTCGTCGTCGAACTGGAGGCGCTGACGGGTGCCGAGCCGCGCCAGCTGTTGCAGGCGCTTGCGCAAATGCTGGACATGCGCGTCATCGAGACGGCCGACATGCTGGCGCTCAAGCCCGCTTTCGACCGCGTGCCGCTGTCGCGCGCGATGCAGCGCCGCTGCGTGCTGCTGCGCGACGAAGCCGGGCGCTGCATTGGCGTGGTCACGAATCCATTCGATCTCGATCTGCAAACCTGGCTCGCCGCGCAAGCCGGTGCCGCGATCGACATACGCCTTGCGCTGCCATCCGATCTTCAGGCTTATCACGCGCGCATGGAGGAATCGACGCGCGCCATCGACAGTCTCGTGACGGGCGGCGTCGAAGCGCAGGTCGAAGGGCGCACGGCGCAGGTGCTGTCGTTCGAGACGGTCAGCGAAGCGGCCAGCCCGGCCGTGAAGCTGGTGAACTCGACGCTCTACGACGCACTGAAAGCCGGCGCATCCGATATCCACCTCGAAAGCACGCCGAGCGGTCTCGCACTGAAGTATCGCGTGGATGGCGTGCTCGACGCGGCGGCCACGCTGAACGGCGTCGAGACGGCCGAGCAGGTGATCTCGCGGCTCAAGGTGCTCGCGGAACTGGACATCGCCGAGCGGCGCGTGCCGCAGGACGGCAGCTTCCGCGTGGCGGCGGGCGGGCGCGACATCGATCTGCGCGTGTCGATCATGCCGAGCATTCACGGCGAGGATGCCGTGATCCGGATTCTCGACAAGCGCGCGATGATCGAAGCGTACGGCTCGTTGACGCTCGAAGCGCTCGGTTACGACAGTGAATCGCTGGTGGCGCTGCGCGCGCTGGCGGAAGAGCCGTACGGCATGCTGCTCGTCACAGGGCCGACCGGCTCGGGCAAGACCACGACGCTCTACGCGGCGCTGACGGAAATTAACAATGGCCGCGACAAGATCATCACGATCGAAGACCCCGTCGAATATCAGTTGCCGGGCATTCTGCAGATTCCCGTCAACGAGAAGAAAGGGCTGACGTTCGCGCGCGGCTTGCGCTCGATCCTGCGGCACGATCCGGACAAGATCATGGTCGGCGAGATCCGCGACCGCGAGACGGCGGAGATCGCCGTGCAGTCGGCGCTGACGGGCCACCTCGTGCTGACCACGGTGCACGCGAACAACGTGTTCGACGTGTTCGGCCGGTTCAGCCATATGGGCATCGATCCGTATGCGTTCGTGTCGGCGCTCAACGGCATCTGGGCGCAGCGGCTGATGCGCGTGAACTGCGCGCACTGCGCCGCGCCGTACACGCCGACCGATGCCGAACTCGCGCGTCTCGGCTTGAGCCGCGCCGACGTCGCCGGTTTTGATTTCCGCCAGGGCACGGGTTGCGGCGACTGCCGCGGCACCGGCTACCGTGGACGCCGCGCGATTGCGGAAATCCTGATTCTCGACGACGAGATCCGCGACATGGTGGTCGAAAAGCAGCCGATCCGTGCAATCAAGGACGTGGCGCGTAAAAACGGCACGCGCCGCTTGCGCGACGTCGCGTTGAATCTGGTGAAGCGAGGCGAGACGACACTCGCGGAAGTGAAGCGGGTGACGCTCAATGCGTGACAGGCTGATGCGCATATTCTCGCGCGGACATTGCCGGGTTCGGCTGTCGTGCGACGCAGTGTCCGTGCTGCGTGTGAGCGGCTCACGCAAGGCGACGCCCGTTCTTGTCGAACGGCCGTTGCCCGCGTTCGCGAGCGCAACGCCCGATATGCTCTCTGCGCCCATTGCGGCGGCGATCGACGCGGCGGGCGCCGCTCGCGTGCCCGTACACGCGACGCTCGACGACGATCTCGTGCGCTATTTCATCGTCACCCCGCCCGCCAACGGCGCGCGCATGCAGGACCTGCGCGCGGCGGCCGGCGTGCGCTTCCAGGTGTTGTACGGCGAGCCGCTGGCGGACTGGCATCTCGCCGCCGACTGGCAATGCGCAGCGCCGTTTCTGGCCTGCGCGGTTTCGCGACGTCTGCATGCGGCGCTGCAGCTTGCGGTAAATGCGCAGCGCGCATGCCTCGCTTCCGTGACGCCGAGCTTCGTCGCTGCGTGGAATCGCTCGCGGCGTCGCCTTGGCGCCGATACGTGGCTCGCGACGCTCGGCGAGCACGCGCTCACCTTGGGTCTCGTCGCTGGCGTAAAGAAGCCGCATCTTGCCGCCGTGCGCACGCTGCAGCTGCCTAAAACGATTCCGTCGATGGCCTGGCTGCGCGATCAGTTGGCGCGCGCGGCGCTGCTCGACAATGTGCCCGCGCCTTCCGTGCTGCACATCCACGGTCGTCCGCTCGATGAGTGGCAGCCCGATCCGGCGTCATCCGCTGATGTGGGTTTGAGCGTCCAATGGCATCCGCAACGATGAAACGCCTGCACATCGACCTCGCGCCGTTCGGCTGGCGTCGCATGCTGTATCGGACTCATGCTGTGGTGCGCGTGCTGGCCCTCGTCGCGCTGCTGTTGTGCGTGCTAGCCGGCTTGCGCGCATACAAGCTGTTCGCAAATCTCGATTCGCTCCAGTTCGAAGCGGCGCGTCTCGCGTCGCGCACGGAACGCATGGTCCGCGCTTCGGGCGCATCGTCCAGCGCGCCTATCGACGCGAAGCAGGCGGCAGCCGTCAATGCCGCCGTGGCGCGTCTCAATCTGCCGTGGGGCAGCATCCTCGATGCTGTCGAATCCGCGACGCCTTCGCAAATCGCGCTGCTCGCGATCACCCCCGAACCGGGTCGCGCGCTGCTCAAGATCGAAGCCGAGTGCGGCAGCAGCAAGGACATGATCGACTATCTGACGCAGCTGGAACAGCAGCCCTTGTTCGAGCGCGTCACACTGGTCCGGCACGAACGCATGCGCGACGGCATGGACGGCGTCATCCGCTTTCAGATCGAAGCGCAGTGGCGGAGGACGCAATCGTGAACATGCCGAATGTCGGGCGGATGCTGTTGCGTCTGTTCCTCGCGTCGCGTCGATCAGGCGTGGTTGGCGTGCTGACGGGCGCGCTCGTGCTCGGCGCGGCCGGATTGTGGCTCGCGCTGTTGCCGGCACTCGCGTCGCGTATCGATCAGCAGACGCGCGCCGTTGCCCGCGCGCGCTCCGCGCCGCCGCCGAAGCCGGTCGTCACCGCGCCAGCGATGGCCGCCGCGCGCCTGTCGGCCTTCTATGCGGCACTCGGCGACGCGGCGCATAGCGAACAGATCGTCGCCCATCTGTTCGATGCCGCCGACGAAGCAGGCGTCGCGCTGGACAAAGCGGAATACAAGCCCGCTCGCGATACCGCCGGACGCTTCGAGACCTACACGATCGTGCTGCCCGTGAAAGGCGACTACGGGCATCTGCGGCGCTTTTGCGAAAAGGTTCTGCTGACGGTTCCGTACGCCGCGCTCGACGACATGCGCTTCAGGCGCAGCTCGGCGAGCGACACCGCCGTCGAGGCGAGCCTGCGCTTCACGGTCTTTCTGCGTCCTGCCGCGTCGCTGGATGCGCGTGCCGATACGGCAGAGGCACGGCGATGAAGCGCAAGCACATTGTTCTCGCGCTGGTGTTTCTGCTTTGCGCGGGACTGCTCGCATTCGGCCGAACGAATCCGGCGGATCAGGTCGTCGAAGCGGTACCGCGCGCCACTGCGCACGCGGCGACGCAATTCGCGCGAGCGGCGGGCGCAGAGACTGTCGGCATTGCGGCGCTGCGCGCGCGCACCGAACTCATCGGCACGGCCACGGGCGAACACCATGCGCTATTCGGCAGCCGCTCGATGGCGCCGCCGCTGCCGTCCGCGGCGCCCGCCGGGGCGGAGATCCCGCCGCTGCCGTCCGAACCGGCCGTGCCCGGCCTGCCGTTCACCTATCTCGGCAAGCAGGGCGCCGACGGCAACTGGGAGGTGTACCTGACGCGCGGCGACGAAACGCTGATCGTGCACGACCAGATGGTGATCGACGGAACGTATCGCGTCGACGCCATCAGGCCGCCGACCATGACGCTCGTCTACCTGCCGCTGAAGCTGGTTCAGACCATGGATATCGGCAGCGCCGACTGATGAACGCAACCAAAGGAAGTGAATAGTTGGCTACGCCACTTGCAACATCATTCACGCGACGCGGTCTGTGCCGTTTCGCGGCACGCCACGTGCGCACGCTCGCGCTGCTCGTCGCCGTGCCGATCGTGCTGACGGGCTGCGCGGCGGAACGCGCATACCGCGACGGCAAGGACCTCGTTGCCCAGGGCAAGGTCGACGAAGGGCTGGCGAAACTGCAACAAGCCGTCACGCAAGATCCGCATGACGCGCATTACCGCGCGGCCTGGCTCGCGGAGCGCGAGAGTGCCGTGGCGCGTTTCGACGAGGAAGGCGACCGCCTCGCGGCGGGCGGCGCGCGCGCGGCGGCGCGCAAGTCGTATCAGCATGCGCTGACCATCGATCCCGCCAACGAACGCGCGCTCTCCGGCATCGCGGCGCTGGAAGGCGCAGCGCGCATCGACGGACTCGTCGAGCGCGCGGAAATGCTGGCCTCGAAGCAGGATAGCGACAGCGCGCGCGGTCTGATCGCGAAGGTGCTGACGGAAGCGCCCGCGCATCCGCGCGCGCTCGCGTTGCAACGCAAGCTGAACGCCGATACGGGCTTTCTGCGTGTCGAAGCCGCGCTGGCGAGCGCGTATCGCAAGCCGGTTCGGATCGACTTCAAGGATGCGCCGCTCAAGCAGGTGTTCGAAGTGATCTCGCGCAGCGCGGGACTCAACTTTCTGTTCGACAAGGACGTCAAAACCGATCAGCGCACGTCGATCTATCTGCGCAACAGCACGATCGAGGCCGCCGTGCGCTACGTGCTCGCGACCAATCAGCTCGCGCAGCAGGTGCTCGACGAAAACACGGTGCTGATCTATCCGAACACGCCTGCCAAGCTGAAGGATTATCAGGAACTGGCCGTGCGCACCTTCTTCCTGTCTAACGCGGATGCGAAGACGGTCGCCAACACGTTGAAGACGATCGTCAAGTCGCACGATGTCGTTGCCGACGAAAAGCTCAACGTCGTGATCGTGCGCGACACGCCCGACGCGATCCGGATGGCCGAAAAGCTCGTCGCGCTCGAAGACGTGCCCGAGCCGGAAGTGATGCTGGAAGTCGAAGTGCTGGAAGTGCAGCGCAACAGCATGCAGGATCTCGGCATCGCATGGCCGTCGTCCATCACGTTCACGCCGACAGCGGCGGGCAGCACGTTCGGTGCAATATCGTCAGGGAGCGGCTCGTCGTATGGTTCCTCGTCTTCCAGTGGCTCGGGTGCTTCGCCCGCGCTGTCATTGCACGATCTGCTGAATCAGACGTCGCGCACGGTCGGTGTCTCGTCGCTGCAGGCGACGGTGAATGCAAACCGCCAGGACTCGAACGCAAAGCTGCTGACCAATCCGCGCATCCGCGTGCGCAACCACGAAAAGGCCAAGATCCTGATCGGCGAGCGCGTGCCGAACATCACGTCGACGGCGACGTCGACGGGTTTCGTTTCGCAGTCGATCAACTATCTCGACATCGGCCTGACGCTGAACGTCGAGCCGACCATCTATCTCGACGACACGGTCGGCATCAAGGTCGCGCTCGAAGTCAGCAGCCTGCTCAACCAGATCACGGGCTCGTCGGGCACGACGGCGTACGAGATCGGCACGCGCACGGCGAGCACGGTGCTGCAGTTGAAGAACGGTGAGACGGACGTGCTGGCGGGTTTGATCGACAGCTAGGAGCGCACTTCCGGCAACAAGATTCCCGGCCTCGGACAGTTGCCCGTGCTGGGCCGCCTGTTCGGCGCGACCACCGACGACGACAAGAACACCGAAATCGTTCTGTCGATCACGCCGCACCTGGTCCGCAATATCCGGCATCCGGATGCGTCGCTGGCGTACTTCACGTCCGGCACCGAAACGAACATGCAGAGCATGATCAAGTCGAATGGGATCGTGACGCCCGCGCCTTCCAGCGGTTCGTCGGCAACCACGCAGGCCGCGGATTTCGGCGGTTCTGGGCAGCGCGGTGGGTCGAACACGCCGCAGACGGGCGCGTATGGAGCATCGGGCGCGTACGGCGCGGGATCGAACGCGTACGGGGCAGGCGCGGGCGCGTATCTTGGCGGCGAGACGACGCCGCTCGTCGGAGGCGCGGGAGCGCCGGGCACGGCCGAGATGTCGATCCAGGGGCCGCCACAGGTGAAGACGGGCGACTCGGTCACGGTCGCGTTGCTGATGCAGGCCGATCAACCCGTGACGAGCGCGTCCGCGACCGTGAGCTACGACGTGTCGAAACTGCAGTTCACGGGCGTGACGGAAGGCGACTTCCTCAAACAGGGCGGCGCGCAGACGAGCTTCTCGAACCGCGTCGCGCAGGGCGGCCAGTTGATTCTGGCCGACTCGTCGCCGGGCGGCACGGGCGGCTCCGCGCAGGCCACCTTCGCCGTGCTGAGCTTCAAGGCGCTCGCGCCCGCCGCGCAGACGTCGATCCAGGTCCAACCCGGCTCCGTGCTCGGCGTGAGCGGCCAGTCCGTGACGATGCCGCCGCCGTCTGCCTACAACCTGAGCGTGGGCGCGCGATGACGAAGGCCGTCGTGCGCACTGCAACGCGTCGCAAGGCGACGAGCGGCTTCACGCTGATCGAGCTGCTCGTCACACTGGCGATTCTCGGTGTGCTCGCCTGCATGACGGTGCCCGTCGCGCAGGTCATGCGTCAACGCGAACGCGAGCAGGAACTGCGCGTCGCATTGCACGAAATACGCAACGCCATCGATGCCTACAAGGCCGCGAGCAAGGAAGGGCGCATTGCCAAAGAGGCGGGCGCGACGGGCTATCCGACGAGTCTCGATGTGCTCGTCGACGGCGTGAAAGACCAGACCGATCCCAAAGGACACAAGCTGTACTTCCTGCGCCGCATTCCGCGCGATCCGATGAACCCCGACGCGCAATCGGGCGATGCGGGCACGTGGGGCAAGCGCGCCTACGCGAGTGAAGCCGACGATCCGCAGGAAGGCGACGACGTGTACGACGTCTACTCGACTTCCGTGGGCATTGGCCTCAATGGCATTGCCTACCGCAAATGGTGACGCCGATGACCGCGCGCGTGCGTGCCGCGAAGGGCTTTACGCTGATCGAACTGCTGATCGTGCTGTCGGTGATCGCACTGATGCTGACGATCGCATTGCCGAACTACTTCCATTCGATCGACGCATCGAAAGAAAAAATCCTCGCGCAGAATCTGCTCGCGACGCGCGATGCGATCGACAGGTTTTATGGCGATGCCGGGCGTTATCCGGATTCTCTGGAAGAACTGGTCGAGAAACACTATTTGCGTTCGCTGCCCATCGATCCCATCACCGACAGCGCCACGACCTGGCACATCGTGCCGCCCGACGAGCCGTATCCCGGCAAGGTCTATGACGTCAAGAGCGGCGCGCAGGGCGTGGACAGCAACGGCAAGCCGTACGAGGCGTTATAGCGATGCGAAGCGCAAAAGCGTGCAGGCGGCCTCCTGCGCAACGAGGTTACGCATACCTCTCGCTGCTGATCCTGATCTCGATCATCGGCGTAGCGGCTGCCGCGACGGCGCAACTTGGTGCCGTCTATCAGCGGCGCGTGGCTGAACAGGAACTGCTGTTCGTCGGTGGGGAGTTTCAGCGCGCGTTGCTGAGCTATGCATTGGCGACGCCCGTGGGTCAGCCGAATCAGCCGCGCACGCTCGACGACCTCGTGCGCGATCCGCGTTATCCGAATGTCGTGCGGCATCTGCGCAAGCTGTATGCGGACCCGATGACGGGCAAGGCCGATTGGGAGTTGGTCAGATCGCCCGATGGACAGACCATTGTCGGCATTCACAGCGTGTCGCATGCGCGGCCCATTCAGATCGCGCATTTTTCGGGCGAGTTTCGCGGTTTCAACGATGCCAAGACCTATATGGACTGGGTGTTCGTCGCTCGCCTTCCTGTCATGGTGCGGGATGGCGTGCCTTCGTCTGGTACGCCATAGCCGCTCCGCGCGCGTTTACCAGAAAGGATCTGTATTCAATTCGGGGCCTGCGCGAAGGCCCCGAACTGAAACGCATGTGCGTGAAGATCAGCTCAGCTTGTACGAGCTTGCGCCCGTTCCCGCGAGATTGCCGCCGTCGACGATCAGATACTCAGGGCGGATCGGCTTGCCTTCGAAGAAGCACTGAAGAATTTCGAGCGTGCCTGCTGCGTACCGCGCCTGGCCCGACAGCGAACTACCCGAGATGTGCGGCGTCATGCCGTTGTACGGCATCGTGCGCCACGGATGATCGACGGGTGCCGGTTGCGGGAACCAGACGTCGCCCGCATAGCCCGCCAGTTGGCCGGACTCCAGCGCCTTCACGATCGCATCGCGGTCGCACAATGCGCCGCGTGCCGTGTTGATGAGGTAAGCGCCGCGTTTGGCGAGGGTCAACATGCGCTCGTTGAAAAAGCCTTCGGTGGAAGGATACAGCGGCATCTGCAGATTGATGATGTCGCAGACTTTGACGAGATCTTCGGGCGTCTCATGATGAATCAGTCCGAGTTCCGCTTCGACTTCGGGTGCTAGACGATGACGCTGATAGTAGTGAAGCTTCACGTCGAACGGTTTGAGCCGGCGCAATACCGCGAGTCCAATGCGACCCGCGCCAAGCGTGCCGAAATGCATCCCTTCCAGATCGTAGCTGCGGCTCACGCAATCCGCGATGTTCCAGCCGCCGTTGACGGCATACTGATGCGCGGGAAGATAGTTACGCACCAGCGAGAGCACCATCATGACCACGTGTTCCGCAACGCTGATGCTGTTCGAGAACGTCTCTTCGGCAACGGTCACGCCATGCGCCGCAGCCGCCTTCAGATCGACGTGATCCGAGCCGATGCCTGCTGTCAACGCGAGCTTGAGCTTCTTTGCTTTCGCGATCCGCTCCGCCGTCAGATAGGCTGGCCAGAATGGCTGCGAAATCACGACGTCGGCGTCGACGAGATGCTTGTCGAAGGTAGAGTCGGCACCGTCCTTGTCGCTCGTCACGACGAGTTCATGGCCGTGCGCTTCCAGATAACTGCGCAGACCCAGTTCGCCGGATACGCAGCCAACCAGTTCGCCCGGTTTGAATCCAAGCGGTCCTTGCGGCGACGGCACCGTTTGACCGTTTGGATATTGCGTAATGACGGGGATGTCGTCGCGCACATACCTGGGTGGATACCCGGTTACGGGATCGGGATAGAGAACACACAATACTTTTGCCATGTCAGTTCCTTGAGGACTGTGAGCGCATTTCGCGGATCAGGGTCCTCATTCAACTCCGTCTGATCGATGGCGTCTTTCGTATTTGCACGGGTATTTCCCGGGCATGGCGCGACGAAGGGAGGCTGAACTTATTGCATCGTCAGGATAATCTTTCCGACATTCGCGGAAGACTCCATGCACCGATGCGCATCCGCCGCGCGAGCGAGCGCGAACGTGCTGTCGACGACAGGTTCGAGGCTCGCGCCGCCTTCGAAACGGTCGAGCCAATGCTCGCGAAAGCGCCGCACCATTGCATGCTTTTCTTCCTGTCGGCGTGATTTCATCACCGTCCCCTTGATCTGCAGATGGCGGTAAAGAATCTCTTCGAGCGCAACGGAAACCTGGCCGCCACCGCCCAGAATGCCAACCTGAACCAGCCGCCCGCCGTCGCTCATCGACGCCACGTTGCGCGCGAAATACGGCGCACCGACGAAGTCGATCACCACGTCGACGCCGCGACCTTCCGTGGCCTTTGCGATCACGTCGGCGAAATCCTCGCTGCGATAGTCGATCACGACGTCGGCGCCGAGTTGCGCAACGCGTTCGAGCTTGCTGCCTTCCGCTGTCGCGAAGACTCGCGCCCCCGTCGCGTACGCCAGCTGTACGGCGGCGGAACCGACCCCGCCCGCTGCAGCGTGAATCAGCACCGAGTCGCCGCGCTGCAAGTTGCCCAGATGCAGCATCGCTTCGTGAGCGGTGACGAACACCTCGGGAATGGCCGCGGCGTGCACATAATCGAGCGATGCGGGAACGGGCATCGCCATCCGCCAGTCGATGCGCGCGAGTTCCGCATAAGCGCCGCCGCCCACCACGCCCATGACGCGGTCGCCCACCTTGTAACCTTGCGTGTCGCGGCCCACCTCGATGACTTCGCCCGCTATTTCAAGGCCCATGATGGTCGAGTCGCCGAAGTTCGGGCGACCATAGCCGCCGCGTCGGTGCGTGAGATCGGCGCGATTCACGCCGGCGGCGTGCACGCGCACCAGCAGATCGGTGGGGCGCAGTTCGGGCGCGGGAGCGTCGGCGAGTTGAAGCACGTCGGCTTCGCCGAACTGTTCGAATGCAATGGCTTTCATGATGACTGTTCCTTCGTTGCGCGATCTGCCTCGCGGTTGACGTCGTGTTGAGCGGCGAGCGTGGTTTGCGCCACGGCGGAGGCCGATATGGCCGCCGGAAAGCCGGCGTAGAACGCGAGGTGCGTGATCGCGGCCGACAGATCTTCGTTCGTGAGGCCGTTGCTCACTGCGCGGCGCAGATGCGCGGGCAATTCGTCGAGGTGGCCTCCGGCGATCAGTGCGCCGATCGTGACGAGACTGCGGTCGCGCGGCGACAGCGCCGGGTCGTTCCAGATCTGCGGATAGAGCGTGCTGTCGACGAATTCCGCGAGCTTCGGGGTGAATGCGCGCGCGGCTTCGCGCGGGCTGCTGAAATCTGCGTGGGACATGGTTGCGCTCCTTTCATGCCTGGCTGATGAACTTGTGCGTGAGGTAATACTCGATACCCTCGACGCCGCCTTCCGAACCGTGCCCGCTTTCCTTCATGCCGCCGAACGGCAGTTCCGTTGCGATGATCCGATACTGGTTGATGCCGATCATGCCGGCTTCGAGCCCATCGGCGACGTCGATGGCGGTGCGCGCGTTTTGCGTGAAGGCATACGCCGAGAGGCCATAGGGCAGGCGGTTTGCTTCGGCGAGTCCATCGGCGAGCGTATCGAATGGCATCAGCACGGCAATCGGGCCGAACGGTTCTTCGTGCATCACGCGAGCGTCCATCGGCACATCCGCGAGCACGGTCGGTTCGAAGAAGAAACCTTCGCGAGCGATACGCTTGCCGCCTGCGAGCACCTTCGCGCCGCGTGCCACCGCGTCGGCTACGAGTTCTTCCATCTTCGCTAGCTGGCGTGCATTGGCGAGCGGGCCGACCTGGGTGCCAGATTCGCTGCCGTCGCCGACTTTGAGCGCTTGCGCGGCCTGCACGAACTGTTCGACGAATACGTCGTAGACGCCGCGCTGGATCAGAAAGCGTGTCGATGAGATGCAGATCTGGCCGGTACCGCGAAAGCGGTTGGCCGCGCCTTCGACAGCGGCCTTCTCGACGTCGGCGTCGTCGAATACGAGCACGGGGCCGTGTCCGCCGAGTTCGAGCGTGATCGGCTTGACGCCTTCGGCGGCGCGCGCCGACAGCAGGCGACCAATCGGCACCGAGCCCGTGAACGTGACCTTGCGGATGACGGGCGACGCGATCAGCTGCTTCGAGACTTCGTCGGGCACGCCGAACACGACTTGCAGCACGCCTTTCGGCAAACCGGCATCGTCGAGCGCGCGGGCCAGCGCGAGGGCCGTCGCGGGGCTTTCCTCGCCCGGCTTGATGATGACGCTGCAACCCGCCGCAAGCGCCGCCGAGAGCTTGCGCGCTGGCGTAATGGCAGGGAAATTCCACGGCGTGAAGGCAGCGACGGGACCGATGGCCTGTTTCTTCACGAGTTGCTGCACGCCTGGCCGGTTCGACGGTACGACGCGGCCGTCGATGCGGCGCGCTTCTTCGGCAAACCACTCGAAATAGTCGGCGGCGCGCAGCACTTCGTCGCGGCTTTCTGCGAGCGGCTTGCCTTCTTCCAGCGTCATCAGTTCGGCGATATGCTGCACGCGTTCGCGCATCAGGTTCGCGGCGCGCTTCAGGATGCGCGCGCGATCGGCGGGCACGGTATTGCGCCAGACGTCGAAAGCGGCTTGTGTCACGGCGAGTGCACGGTCGAGATCGGCCGAGGTGGCGAGCGGCACGCGGCCTAGTTCGCGCTCCGTGGCCGGGTTGACGACGGCAGCGGTGTTGCGTTTATCGGCGGCAATCCATTCGCCGTCGATGAACAGATAAAGCGGATCGTAGTTTGTGTTCATGACAGGTGCCTATGCTGGTAATTGATTCGGTATCCGTAATATGTAGACATCTCGTTCGCCCTTGCGGATGCTGTGCATTTCCCTGAATGTGCGTAACGGGTGCCTGACTACGAAACGAAGTCTATGCGGGAAGCTCTGGCGCTTTTAGTGGGGCGGGAAAGAATGAATCTTTCCGCTAGAGGGAAAATCGAAAATCGCGTATCGAACGATCGTGCGAAGTGGGGCTCACGCCTGCGGGAAGGGCCTCGCGCGTGTCATCATGCGGCTTGCGCATGAGGTACGGCTTCCGGCGTGCCTTGCTCGTCGAAAGAATAATGAAAGATCAGCGAGGTTTTGCCCGAATGGACAAGCTCTACAACATGTCGGTGTTCGCGAAGGTCGTCGAGATGGGCAGCTTCACGGCTGTCGCCAATCATCTGGACACGACGGTCGGCAATGTGTCGCGTGCGGTTTCGGTACTCGAAGAGGGACTCAATACGCGTTTGCTGCAACGCTCGACACGCCGTCTCGTCATCACCGACGCGGGCCGGCGCTTTTACGAACGCAGCGTCGCGATTCTCTCTGACCTCGAACACGCCGAAGCCGAGGCACGCGATGCGCTGCTCGAACCGCGCGGCACGCTGCGCGTCCATGCTGTGCCCGGCCTTGGCCGTCAGTTGATGACACGGGCGGTGCTTGCTTACCGCGACGCATACCCGGATGTGTCCGTCGATTTATTGCTGTCGCAGCGCATGCCGAACCTGCTCGAAGAACAACTGGACGTGGCCGTCGTGATTGCGCGCGCGTTGCCCGATTCGGCGTACGTGAGCCAAAGAATCGGCGCGAGCCACTGTGTACTGGCGGCTTCACCGGCGTATCTGGCGAAGCATCCCGCGCCCGAGCGGCCAGAAGACCTGGCCGATCACACCTGCATCCAGCTCGGCACCGTCGATTACGCGCCGGATGAATGGCAGCTCGAAAGTGCCGAAGGGAATGCGACGTATCGTCCGGCAGGGCCGCATTTCAGCGTGAACGATATGGAGGCAATGAGCGTTGCCCTGCGCGACGGCGCGGGAATTGGCTTGCTGGCGGCGTTCTCCGCCATCGACGATTTGCGTGACGGCAAGCTGGTGCGCGTGCTGCCGCAATATCACACCTGTGAACGAAGCGTCTACGCGATGTATTCGTCGCGACAATTCGTCGATGCGAAGATCAAGCGCTTCGTCGATGTGCTGAAAACGCATGTCGGCGATGAACTGACTGCGTATGCGGAAGAACTCGGTATCGCCGTTGCCGATGCCCGCGCGTAGCGATACCGGCCGCGCTACTTCCTCAACTCCCCCGGCCCTTTCCCCGTCCACCGCTTCAACGCGCGGCGAAAATTCGCGGCATCGCTGAACCCCAGCAGCATCGCGACATCTTCGGTGCTCATTTTCGTCGACTGAAGGTATTCGAGCGCGAGCGAACAACGGACATCGTCGACGATGGCGACGAATGACGTTCCTTCCGCTTCGAGATGCCTGCGCAACGTGCGGCTCGTCAGGTTGAGCCGCGTCGCGACTTCTTCCATGCCGGGGAACACGCCGGGCGTGCTCATCAGGATCTGATAGACCTCGCCGGACGTGCCCACCGACGTTTTCGCCTGCCCGATCAACCGGTCGCAGGTTTCCTGCAATAGCGTCGCCGTGAGCTGGTGCGCGAGTTGCGGCTTCTGGTTCAATATCGCGCTGTCGTAAATCAGCTCGCATTGCGGCGCGTCGAACACGCACGTGCAGCCCAGATACTGCGGATAGAGATCGGCATGCGCGGGCGCCGGGTACGAGAAGCGCGCCTCGAGCGGCGGGCAGCTATGGCCCGCGACATCCTGAAGATGCGTGACGTGTTGCGTGAACTGCTGCTCGATGATGAACTCGCGCAATTCGCGCGACGGGCTCGAAACGAACGCGTCCGGAAAGGTCCACACGGCCTTGTCGGGATACTCAGTCCATTCGATTGTCACCGTCGGCGTTGCAAGGCCGTGATATTTGACGCCAAACCTGAAGTAATCGCGCAACGACAGGCATGACATCAAGGCATAACCGTACATGCCGTAGGCGGAAAGATGCAGGCGCGAGCCCACCTTGAACGGCGTGGCGGGATCGTGCGACAGCACGACCGCGTTGCGGGCCACGATCGCGTACTGATGAACCGAGGTCATCACCGACGCGTCGTCCAGTTGAGCGACGCTCAGCCCGCTTCCCTTCAGACTGTCGTCGGGCGCAATGCCTTGCTCCGCGAGCACTTCGACCAGTGCGGCGATTTTGTACGGCGCATAAATGCGCTCGTTGATCGGGGGGCGACTCGACGCCATGCAAGCTCCCAACGAATGTCCTTCGAAGACATCCTCGTGTCCGTAAATGACCTTACGGACGCCATCGTATCCCACTAAGATGGGTATTCACAAGCGTTGCGTCTTCGACAGGCCAGCGCGTGGATACCACCTCGGAGACAGCGTGCGCGGCGAGATTTCAGCGCGTACGCCGACAAGATCAGGATTTCCCAATGAGCGACACCAGCCGCAAGGTCATCATTTCGTGCGCGATCACGGGCGCAACCCACGTCCCGTCGATGTCCGAACATCTGCCCATCACACCCGCGCAAATCCGGGATCAGGCCATCGAAGCGGCTGAAGCCGGCGCCGCGATCATCCATCTGCATGCGCGCGACCCCCATGACGGCCGCCCGACGCCGAGTCCGGAGATCTTCAAGGCCTTCGTGCCCGCCATCGCCGAAGCGACGGACGCCGTCATCAACATCACGACAGGCGGCAGCACGCGCATGACGCTCGAAGAACGTCTCGCGTATCCGCGACTCGCGAAGCCCGAAATGTGTTCGTTGAACATGGGATCGATGAACTTCTCGATTCATCCCGTCGCCGCGAAGATTTCGTCGTGGCGCTACGGCTGGGAGAAAGATTACGTCGAAGGAATGGAAGACATGATCTTCCGCAATACCTTCAAGGACATCCGCAACATTCTTCTGGAACTGGGCGACAACGGCACGCGTTTCGAGTTCGAGTGCTACGACGTGGGGCATTTGTACAACCTCGCGCATTTCGTCGAGCAAGGGCTCGTCAAGCCGCCGTTCTTCATTCAGTCGGTGTTCGGCATTCTGGGCGGATTGGGCACGGACCCGGAGAACATGGTCGTGATGCGTTCGACGGCGGACAGGCTGTTCGGCCGCGAGAACTATCAATTCTCCGTGCTCGGCGCGGGCCGGCATCAGATGCCGCTCGTGACCATGAGCGCGATTCTCGGCGGCAATGTGCGCGTGGGTCTCGAAGACAGCGTGTATCTGTCGAAGGGCGTGAAGGCGGAGACCAACGCGCAACAGGTCCGCAAAATCCGCCGGATTCTCGAAGAACTCTCCTTCGAGATCGCGACGCCCGCGGAGGCGCGCAAGATGCTGGGACTCAAAGGCGCCGACAAGGTAACGCTGTAGGCCCCTAAAAAAGCCATTAAAACGATATTGGAGACGACGTCATGGACACTACCGCCATCGACCATCGCGTTGAACAGCTGCATCGCCTGGCCACGCACAAGGCCATGCTCAGGCTGATCCCGCTGATGTGCGCGATCTACTTCATGTCCTTTCTCGATCGCACGAATGTTGCGCTCGCGAAGATTCAGCTTGCGGCGGATGTCGGCATCAGCGCTGCCGCATATGGCTTCGGCTCGGGCATTTTCTTTCTCGGCTATGCATTGCTCGAAGTGCCGAGCAATCTTGCGGCTCACCGCGTCGGCCCGCGACGCTGGATCGCACGCATCGCGGTGACATGGGGCATTCTGTCCACCGCAATGATGTTCGTGCAGGGTCCCTCATCGTTCTATGTGTTGCGCGTTCTGCTCGGCATCGCGGAAGCGGGTCTCTTTCCCGCGCTGATGTATATGGTGACGCTGTGGTTTGCGCCGCATGACCGGCCCGTCGTGGTCGGCTGGATCTACATCGCGCCCGCGCTCGCGCTGATGCTCGGCAATCCGCTCGGCGGCGCGCTGATGCAGATGAATGGGCTCGGCGGATTGCATGGCTGGCAATGGATGTTCATGATCGAAGGCATTCCGAGCGTGATCGTCGGTATCGTGCTGTTCTTTGCGATGCCGGAGCGGCCGCGAGACGCACGGTGGCTGTCGGTGGCCGAGCGCGACGTGCTCGAATCGCATGCTGTCATCGACGTACATGGGCGCGCGGAGTACTCGTCCGCAAACTGGATTGCCGCACTCAAACGTCCCACTACCGTGCTGATCGGCCTGATCTATTTCCTGAATCAGGTTGCGTTCGTGGGGCTGTACTTTTTCGCGCCGGCCATCGTCCATCAGATGCATGTCGATTCGCCGCTTCTGATCGGCTTCCTGGCCGCGAGCGTCGGGCTCGGGTTTCTGCTCGGCGTGCTGATTCTGCCGCGCATCCACCGGCGCGTGAATAGCGATTGCGTGTTTCTCGGCGTGCTGACGGCGGGGCTTGTCGTCGGTGCATGCGTTTATCTTGCCGTGACGACGCCTGCTGCGCGGATCTGCCTGCTCACGGTAACGGCGTTCTTTGGCGGCGGCGTGTTGCCGTCTTATTGGGCCATTGCGATGAAGCGCCTGCAAGGCATCCAGGCCGCGGCAGGTCTGGCGTTCATCAACACGATCGGTTTGATCGGCGGCTTTGTCGGGCCGTATCTGTTCGGTATGGCAGAGACGTCTTCCGGCCGAAGCGATGCCGGCTTCACCGTGATTCTGGTCGCGGCGGTGCTCGGCCTCGCTCTGGTCCCGCTACTGGCGAAAGCGATTCGCAGTGAGGATCATGTAGAGTCCTTGCGCGAGCCGGCTGCGCAAATGAAGCCGTAGACGAACTGCGTTCTATCGAAGGAATACACCAACAATGAAGTTGAACGGAAAAGTTGCCATCATTACGGGCGCGGGGCAGGGGATCGGCGCAGCAACCGCGTTGAAGTTCGCGCGTGAAAACGCGGTCGTGATCGCGTGCGACATGAATCTCGATGCTGTCGAAACGGTCGCGCATCTGTGCCGTGAAGCGGGTGCGAAGGCGGATGCGTTCGCCGTCGATGTCACGCAACGTGCGCAAGTCGATCAGATGGTCGCCAGCGTGCGCGACAAGTATGGGCGCGTCGATGTCGTCGTGAACAATGCGGGCATCACGCGCGATGCCCGTCTGCAAAAGATGACGTTGCAGCAGTTCGAAGATGTGATCGACGTGAATCTTCGCGGTGTCTTTCATACCGCGCAGGCAGTCGTCGATTCGATGATCGAGCAAGGTTCCGGTGTCATCCTGAACGCCAGCTCTGTGGTGGGCATTTACGGCAACTACGGGCAGACGAACTATGCCGCGGCCAAGTTCGGCGTGATCGGCTTTACGAAGACCTGGAGTCGCGAACTGGGCCCGAGGGGTATCCGGGTCAACGCGGTTGCGCCTGGCTTCATCGACACGCCTATTCTCAAGACCATTCCTGAAGACGTACTCGCGAAGATGCGCGAAGACGTGCCGCTGCGCCGGCTCGGCAAGCCCGAAGAGATCGCGAATATTTACGCGTTCCTCGCCAGCGACGAAGCAAGCTATATCAACGGCGCAGTGATCGAAGCGACGGGCGGATTGACGCTGTGATGCGTGTGCAAATTGTGAAGAGGTAGCGGCATGAATATCATTGATCTCCTGAAACCGCGCGCCGGCCTGCGTGTATTCGTCTCGGCGGGCGCGGCGGGAATTGGCGCGGCAATCGCCGAGGCGTTCGTACAGGCGCAGGCGAAGGTTTATATCTGCGATGTGAACGCGGCGGCTGTCGCTGACGCCAGATCGCGCTTGCCGGGCCTTCACGCGGGTATCGCCGACGTGTCGGACCGGGCGCAGGTCGATGCCATCATCGACGATGCGCGGCAGAAGCTCGGCGGACTCGATCTGCTCGTCAACAACGCCGGCATTGCGGGACCGACGGGCGCAGTCGAAGATATCGATCCTGCGCAGTGGGAAAGCACGGTATCCACCAACCTCAACAGCCAGTTCTATTTTCTGCGCAAGGCGGTGCCCGTTTTGAAGGAGACGTCGGATTGCGCGAGCATCATCGCGATGTCTTCGGTGGCGGGACGTCTGGGTTATCCGTTTCGAACGCCGTATGCGTCGACGAAATGGGCGATCGTGGGACTGGTGAAATCGTTGGCGGCTGAACTCGGCCCGAGCAATATCCGTGTGAATGCGATTTTGCCGGGCGTCGTAGAAGGCGAGCGGATGAGCAAGGTGATTGCCGCGCGTGCCGACGCGCTCGGTATTTCGTTCGATGCGATGCGCGACGAGTACCTGAAGAAGATTTCTTTGCGCCGGATGGTCACCGTCGACGATATTGCCGCGATGACCCTGTTCCTTGCGTCACCGGCTGGCGGCAATATTACGGGGCAGGCGATCAGCGTCGACGGGAATGTCGAGTACCTGTGAGTCTGTTAATTCAGACCTGGATATCGACGCTTAACCGTCCGTCGACCGGCTGACGGCCTCCCACGCATCGATTTCGCCGCCGATAGCCGAGAGCTTCTCGCGCACAAGTCCAAGCGCATCACTTCCCAGAAGCAGATGCGCCGGCGGATTGTCGCTGCCAATCGCGGACAGCATCGCGCGCGCCGCCTTCACGGGGTCGCCCAACTGCTTGCCGCTTTTTGCCTCGCGCGCTTGTCTGATGGGATCGAAGAGCGGGTCGTAGTCCGGGATCGAACGCGGCGTCCGGATCATCGAGCGGCCGGCCCAATCGGTCCGGAACGATCCCGGCGCGACGGCAGTAACGAAGATGCCCAATGCCCTCACTTCCTTGCCGAGCGCCTCGGAGATGCCCTCCAGCGCGAACTTGCTGCCGCAGTAATAGGTAATGCCGGGCATCGTGATGAAGCCGCCCATCGACGTGATGTTGACGATATGGCCGCGCCGCCGTTTGCGCATGCCCGGGATCACGGCCTTCATCATCGCGACGGCGCCGAATACGTTGACGTCGAACTGCCGGCGCATCTCGTCCAGCGGCGATTCCTCCATCACGCCTTCATGACCGTAACCGGCGTTGTTGACGAGCACGTCGATCGGGCCGACCGTCGCCTCGATTTCAGCGACGACGCCGTCGATCGCTTCGAAGTCGGTTACATCGAGCACACGACCCACGGATTTACCTGGGGCCAGGGCTTCGAAAGCGTTCCTGGCCTGTTCGCTTCGGACGGTGCCGACCACGCGGTGACCTGCGGCAAGCGCTTCTTCGGCGAGCGCGCGTCCGAAGCCGCTGCTGACGCCGGTAATGAGGAGAGTTTTGAACGATGACATGCGCACCTCGAAAGAGAAGAGAGACGACTGCATAATATTCTTTCGCACAGGTATGATTCAGGTCTTATAGTCTCGACTTATTGCCTATTCCTATGACGAGGGTGAAGCGTGGTCAGTAAGATCGACGGGCAGCAAGCGATGATCGCATTGATGAAAGCGCTCGCGCCCAATGAGGGATACAACCTCACGGCGTTGCCGGATGTGCGCATCCTGCGTTCGGATCGCGCGTTGTCCCGCACGCCTGTTCTCTATGATCCCGGCATCGTGATCGTTTGCCAGGGAACCAAGCGCGGCTATTTCGGCGATCAGGTCTACGTGTACGACGAGCAGCAGTATCTCGCCGTCGCTGTGCCGGTGCCGTTCACGATGGAAACCGACGCTACGCCGCAACGCCCGTTGCTGGCCATCTACCTGCATCTGGATTTTGCGCTGGCGGCCGAACTGATGCTGGAGATCGACCGTCATCATGCGCCCGTTCAGGCACACGCCCCGCAAAGCATGATGTCCAGTCCGATGGACCCGGCACTTCGAATGTCCGTGATGCGATTTCTGGAAGCGATGAGCCGGCCGCTCGACGCATCCATCCTCGGTCCGGCGCTGAAGCGCGAGCTGTATTTCCGCGTGCTGACGGGCGAGCAAGGCAACGCGATGCGCGCGGCTTTGGCGATGCAAGGGCAGTTCGGCAAGATCGGCAAGGCGTTGCGCCGCATCCACGCGACCTATGCGCAGCCGCTCGATGTGTCACAGCTTGCGAGCGACGCGGGTATGAGCGTACCGACCTTTCACAGCCACTTCAAGACGATCACGCAAACCTCGCCGATGCAATATGTGAAATCGGCGCGGCTGCATCAGGCGCGACTGTTGATGCTGCGTCAAGGCATCACGGCCGAAGCGGCGTGTCACGCCGTCGGCTACACGAGCGCGTCGCAGTTCAATCGCGAATTCAAGCGTCTGTTTGGCGCGACGCCCGCAGCGGAGACGAAGCGTATGCGCGAGACGTTCTCGATGCCGCCGGCGTTTGCGGATTCGGATTATGTGTCGTCGCACTGACGTAGTCGAAAAAACGACCGCATCCTTTCGGATTGCGGTCGTTCGATCATCCAACCAGGGTGCGATAGGAATTCGATCCGTTACCCGAGCCACGTCTTGATGTTAGCGGCCATCATGCTGGTCGAGATGCCGTAGCGGTCGTGCAGCGTGGGCAGGGCGCCCGCATCGAGGAACTCGTCGGGCAGTGCGATCTGTCGGAACGGCGGCGTGACGCCCGCGCCAAGCAGCGTGCTGGCCACCGCTTCGCCGAGCCCACCGATCACCGTATGGTTCTCCGCGACGATCACCATGCGTCCCGTGCGCTTTGCTTCGCGCAGGATGGTGGCGGTATCGAGCGGCTTGATGGTCGGCACGTGCAGCACGCCGACGCCGATGTTGTCCGCTTCGAGCGCCTTGGCGACTTCGAGCGAGCGCATCGTCATGATCCCCGACGAGATCAGCAGCACCTCCGCGCCGTCGCGCAGCAGCTTGGCCTTGCCGAGTTCGAACGTGTAGTCGTATTCGTCGAGCACGGCGGGCACGTTGCCGCGCAACAGGCGTGCGTAGACAGGGCCTTTGTGCGCGGCGATTGCGGGCACCATCTGCTCGATATCGAGCGCGTCGCACGGATCGATCACCGTCATGTTCGGCATCGCGCGCATCAGCGCGAGATCTTCGGCGGCCTGGTGGCTCGGGCCGTAGCCTGTCGTGAGGCCGGGCAGCGCGGCGACGATCTTCACGTCGAGGTTGTCTTCGGCGATCGTCTGATGGATGAAGTCATACGCGCGGCGCGTGGCGAATACGGCGTAGGTCGTCACGAACGGTTGCGCGCCTTCATGTGCGAAGCCAGCGGCAGCGCCCATCAGCAGTTGCTCGGCCATGCCCATCTGATAGTAACGGTCCGGAAACTCTTTGCCGAAGATATGCAGGTCGGTGTACTTGCCGAGATCGGCCGTCATGCCGACCACGTTGCTCTTCGAGCGCGCCAGTTCAGCGAGCGCGTGGCCGAACGGCGCGGAACGCGTGACCTGGCCTTCGCCTGCGATCGACGCGATCATCGCCGATGTCTTCAGGCGCGGCTTCTTCATAACGGTGCTCATGCTTGTCTCCCGGCTTCGAGTGCTTCGAGCGCGAGTTTCCACTCGTGTGCGTCGACGCGGATGAAATGGTTCTTCTCGCGTTCTTCGAGGAACGGCACACCGCAGCCCATCTTCGTATCACAGACGATGATGCGTGGTTGCGGCTTGTCGTGAGTGCGGGCGTTGTCGAATGCCTGCTTGACGGCATCGATGTCGTTGCCGTTCACGCGCTGCGTGTACCAGCCGAATGCCTCGAGTTTTTCGACGAGCGGCTCGAAGGCCATGATCTGCGTCGACGGGCCGTCGGCCTGCTGGTTGTTCACATCGACGATCGCGATCAGGTTGTCGAGCTTCCAGTGCGCGGCCGACATGAGGCCTTCCCAGATCGAGCCCTCATCGAGTTCGCCATCGGAGAAGAGCGTGTAGACGAATGCATCCGAGTTCTTGCGCTTCAGCCCCAGGCAGCGGCCGACGGCAATCGTCAGACCGTGGCCGAGCGAGCCGCCCGACATTTCCATGCCGGGCGTGTAGCTCGCCATGCCGGACATCGGCAGACGGCTGTCGTCGCTGCCATAGGTCTCGAGTTCGTCGGCGGGCAGGATGCCGGCTTCGAAAAGCGCGGCGTACAGCGCAATCGCGTAGTGACCATTCGACAGCAGGAAGCGGTCGCGGCCTTCCCATTCGGGATCTTCGGGGCGGTAGCGCATCGCGCCGAAGTAAGCGACGGCGAGCGCGTCGGCAATGTCGAGCGCCTGGCCGATATAGCCCTGGCCCTGTACTTCGCCCATCAGCAGCGCGTTGCGGCGGATGCGGTAGGCGTGTTCGGCGAGCGTGACCGTATCGTTGACGGTTTCAGTGTCCATCGATAGCTCCAGTGTTCAAACGAAAAGGTTGCAAAGCGGATTAGCGGTTGACGGATCGGGCAGGCACCAGAAACACGAGCGCTGCGCCAAGCGTGATCGCGACGGAGATGAAGATCAGTCCGGCCGTGGACTTGCCCGTGAAGTCGTTCAGCCAGCCGACGATCGCCGGGGAGAAGAAGCCCGCCAGGTTGGCGAAGCAGTTCACGGCGGCGATGCCCGCTGCCGCCGACATGCCGCCCAACAGGGCTGTCGGCAGCGACCAGAATTGCGACGACGACGCGAGAATGCCCGCCGCCGCGATACTCAGGCAGACGATCGACGCCCCCACGCTGCCGAGCATCGGCAAGGTCGCGAAGCCTGCAGCGGCGACCAGCATCGGAATGGCGAGGTGAAAACGGCGCTCGCGTCGACGGTCCGCGCTCATGCCGATCAGCGGCAAGGCGATGATGGCGCACAGATACGGAATGGCCGTGAACGCGCCCACCCACAGCGGATCGGCGACACCCGCCTTGCGGATGATGGTCGGCAGCCAGAAGGTCAGGCCGTATTGCCCCAGCACGACGCAGAAGTAGATCGAGGCCATCAGCCACAGGCGGCGGTCGCCGATGAACGCGCGGATCGAGACGTGCGCGGTCTTGTGTTCGGCATCGGCGGCGACGTTGCGTGCGAGCAGCGCTTTCTCGGCATCGTTCAGCCACTTCGCCTGCTTGATGCCGTCGTCGAGATACAACAGGATCGCGAAGCCGAGCACGAGCGACGGCAACGCTTCGAGCAGGAACAACCACTTCCAGCCGGCCATCGACATCGCGCCTTGCAGCGAGTGCATGATCCAGCCCGACAGCGGTCCGCCGATCATCCCTGCCAGCGGAATCGCCATGAAGAACAGCGACAGTGCCTTCGCGCGGCGCTCGGACGGAAACCAGTACGTGAGATAAAGAATCACGCCGGGCGCAAAGCCCGCTTCCGCGACGCCGAGTAAAAACCGCAGCACATAGAAGGCCGTCGGTGACTTGACGAACACGAAGCTCGCCGAGATCACGGCCCAGGTCAGCATGATGCGCGCAAGCCAGCGGCGCGCGCCGACGCGATGCAGGATCACATTGCTCGGCACTTCGAACAGGAAATAGCCAAGAAAGAAAATGCCCGCGCCCATGCCGTAGACGGTTTCGCTGAAACGCAGATCGCTGAGCATCTGCAGCTTCGCAAAGCCGACGTTGACCCGGTCCAGATAGGCGCCGAGATAGCACAGCATCAGGAAGGGAATCAGCCGGCGGCCGACCTTGGCGTAGGTCTTCGCTTCGAAAGTCTGCGTATCGTTGCGCGGCAGTACATCACCTGTGATCGGTGACGCGGTGTACTTCGCTTTCATGGAATGTCTCCTGCCATGTTTGCCCCGGGTTTTCCCGGGTGCGTCGATTGCGCCGCCTTGGGGCGGCGGCGCGGTTCTCAGTGAATCAGCATGCCGCCATTGACGTCGAGCGTGATGCCCGTCAGATAGCTCGACAGATCGCTCAGGAGGAACAGGCATGCGTTGGCGACGTCGGCGGCATCGCCGAGCCGGCCGAGCGGAATGCCCTTGATGATGTCTTCGCGCATCGCGGGCGTCAGCTTGTCGCCCGTGATGTCAGTCTGGATCAGGCCCGGCGTGATCGAGTTGATGCGAATGCGGTTCGGGCCGAATTCGCGCGCCATTGCTTTTGCGAGACCCAGCACGCCAGCCTTCGCCGCGCTATAGTGCGGGCCGCCGAAGATCCCGCCGCCGCGTTGCGCGGACACCGACGACATGCAGACGATGCTGCCGCCGTTCTGTTCCTTCATCGCGGGAACCACGGCTTGCGACATGTACAGCGTGCCGCGCAGGTTCACATCGACGATGGCGTCGAAGTCCTTGCCCGTGATGTCCATCGTGCGAACCGGCTGTGTGATGCCTGCGTTGTTCACGAGTCCGTCGATGCGGCCATAGCGTTCGAGCGTGATGCGCGCGGCGGCCACGCAGGCGTCTTTATCGGTGACGTCGCAGGCAAGGCCGAGGTGTCCGGCGCCGAGGTCGGCTGCGGCGGCTTCCGCGTCTTCCTTGCGCAGATCGAGGATCACGACGCGCGCGCCCTGCGCAACGAGTGCGTTGGCCGTCGCCCGGCCGATCCCTCGCGGCGAGGCCGCGCCCGTCACGATGACGATCCTGTTCTCGAGCAACATGGGTTGTCTCCTGTGTGTTGATGTGTGCCCAGAGTGTCGGCTGACGGGGCGCGCGCATCAACGCGGAAACGTTCAACAATGGCTGAGAAAAATTCAGATGAAGCTCGCGCGCGAAATGGCCGCGATTCGTTGCAGCGCAGTAAGACCGTACCGACGCACTGCCACGCCGCGACTATGACTGGCGCGGAGGCTCAGCAGCGGCCTCGCGCTCGATCCACGCGAGAAAGCGCGCCACGCGCGGCAGCTCCGCGTTTTGCGCCGGATAGACGACGTGATGCGCGCCGACTTCGACGGCATAGCTGTCGTCGAACACGGGCACCAGCAAGCCTTCGCGAATCTTCACCGACGCCAGCATCACGCTTTCGAGCGCGATCCCCAGGCCGAGCGCCGCCGTTTCGAGCGACATGTACGAGCGGTCGAACGAAAAATCGAAAGTCTTGTGCGCCGCCGATACCCCCGTTCTGCCGAACCATTGTTTCCACTGCACGAGCGGCGACTCCGAATAGATCAGCCGGTGCGACAGCAGATCTTCCGGCGTGTTCACGGGATGACGCGCGAGGTACGCGGGCGATGCAAGCGGCGCGATGAATTCGCCGCGCACGGTCTTGACTTCGACGTTGCTCCAGTTGCCGTAGCCGTGCCGCACGTCGATATCGTAGAAGCCATTCGAGAACGAGACATTCTCGTAGGAACACGCGAGGTTCAACTGGATGTCGTCGTTCGCTTCCTGAAACGACGACAGCCTCGGCATCAGCCACATGAGGCCGAAGCTCGGGCTCGAATGCACGCGCAGGATGTCGACGTCGGTGCGGCTCGACGCGCGCTCGGTGGCGCGGCTCAGATCGGCGAGCGAACCCGTCACGTCGGACAGATAGCGCTCGCCCGTCGGCGTCAGCACGAGACCACGCCCCGAGCGCTGGAACAGCGGCTGCCCGATGATCGACTCGAGGTTGCTCAGCTGATGGCTCACGGCCGATGCCGTCAAACCCAGCTCGTCGGCCGCGCGATTCACGCTGCTGGTTCGGGCGACGCTTTCGAACGCGATGATCGCCTTGAGCGGGGGAATACGCATAGTGAAATTTTTTTCAGTTGTAGTTGAACGAAACCGCCTTGTTTGCGAGTGACAGGCGCTGCCATTCTGTCGACAAGCCGCACAGGTCCGTGATGCATGACAGCAGGGACCCACGATGCGGCAGGCTGGAAGGCTTCACGCTTCCACCTCAGACCGGCATGGCGCAGTGCACCACTGCGATGACCGAGCTGGCCGGAACACGCTTCGATACGGCCCGCCACGGATGCCGGTCGACACAGGAGACAGCAATGCATTATCCGTTTTTCCCTCTTCCCGCGCGATTGCGGCGATCGCCCATCCGACGTTGTATCGGGCGTCGCGTCCTGCGCTACATCCTTTAAGCAAGCAAGGTTCGATCCGCGTCCGCGCGCTGCCTGTCGCGTACGTCTTCCTCCTTCTTTCCATCTGTGCACGCCGCACCGGCCTCATGCCGCGCGCGCGTTTCGTATCGCGCCGGGAGAATCGACATGGCTCAACCGCCATTCCTGCTGTCTGCACGTTCCATCGTCAAGAGCTTCGGTCCGACGACCGTCTTGCGAGGCTTCGATCTGTCGATCGCGCCCGGTGAAGTGCACGCCTTTCTCGGCGGCAACGGCGCGGGCAAATCCACCTTCATCAAGATCATCTCGGGTCAGCACGAACGCGATGGCGGCACGCTCGAATTCGACGGACAGGATCTCGGCGCGTCCGTTGCCGCGCATGTCGATGCGGGCGCGATTGCCGTCGTGAATCAGGAGCTGGCGTTGCTGCCGCATCTGTCCGTTGCCGAAAACATCGCGATGCCGCGTTTGCGGCGCGCGACACGCATGTATAGCGAGCGGTCGTCGAAGGCGCTGGCCGTCGATGCGTTGTCGCTGATCGACCCGCATTTCGCTCGCGAATCCGTTGGACGTCTGGTTGGCGAGCTGACCTTGCATGAGCGGCAACTCGTCGAAATTGCGCGTGCGCTCGGTTCGGGCGCGCGGCTGCTGTTGCTCGACGAGCCCACGGCCAATCTGACGGCCGCGGAGACGGGGCGCCTGTTCGCCGTCATTCGCAGGTTGATCGCCGACACAGGTCTTGCCGTGCTGTTCGTATCGCACCGGATGCGCGAGATCCGTCAGATCGCCGATGTCTGCACGATCATCCGCGACGGCAAGACGGCTGTCGACCGGGCCGCGCTCGACGCGATCACCGACAGCGAAATCGTCGAATGCATGGGACAGAGCGTCGAGCCCGATGAGCATGCGGGCGCAGCGGCGGCAGACGCCATGCAGATCAAGGCCGAAGCGGGCGCGACGCTGAGTCTTTCGCAAGGCGATGCCATCACGATCGAACAGGCGGGCATACGCGTCGAGATCCGCCGTGGTTCGATCGTCGGGCTGGCGGGTGCGCCGACTGGCCCATCCGCGCTGATCAACGCGCTCACCGGCCTTGCGGCCGGGAATGATTGGGACGTCCGCCGCAACGGCGCGCCGATGCGTTACGCGAGTCCTTCGGCGGCGGCCCGCGACGGCGTCGGCTTCATCTCCGGCGACCGCGCGAACAAAGGCATCCTCGAAACGCTGCCCATCGTCGACAACCTGGTCGCGGCGCAGCGCATCGTCGAGCGGCGCAGCGTGGCGCGCAACCAGGAAGTGCAACAGGGCACGCGGCTGCTCGAAGCACTGAACATTCGCGCGGGCTCGCTGTGGGACTTGCCGTCGACACTCAGCGGCGGCACCCAGCAGAAGCTGCTCGTCGCCCGGTGGCTACCCCTCAAGCCGAAGCTGCTGGTGCTCGAAGAACCGACGCGCGGCGTCGACATTCGCACCAAGCGCGAGATCTACGCACTGATTCGCAAGATGGCGTCGCAGGGCACGGCTGTCGTCTGGTGGTCGACGGAGTACGTCGAACTGGTCGAGCTATGCGACACGGTGCTTGCCTTCGATCTCGACGGACATCCGACGGGCGTGCTGACTCACGCCGACGTCAACGAAACCAGGCTCGCCAGCGCGACGGGCATGGCTGCCTGAAGACGGCGCACCTGATGTGCGGCACCTGAACGCCACACGCATACCAATCCGGAGACACTCATGAAGACAGCCACCACTCACACGATCGCAAGCGAGCGCCGCCAGCCGGGCAGGGCGGGACGGCGGCTGCTGTCGACGTATCGCACCGAAATCGCGATCGCCATTGCGATCATCATCATCGAACTGGCCGTCGGCATGGTCGTGCCCGCCGCGCTGTCGGGCGGCAACATCGCGAACGTTTCGCAGGCCGCCGCGCCGCTCGTCATCATGGCGTTCGGCGTGTTGCTCGTCATCATCACGGGCGGCATCGATTTGTCCGTCGGCTCGGTGTTCTCGCTGACGGGCATGGTGACGGGGCTTGCGATGGCGCACGGTTTCGGCGCCATTGCCAGCAGCCTTGCGGGGCTGTCGGTCGGTCTCGTAATCGGCCTCATCAATGGCGCGCTGGTCACGTTCGTCGGCCTTGCGCCGTTCGTCGTCACGCTCAGCACCTATGCGATTGCGGGCAGCCTGTCGTTCATCGTCACGGACGGCCATTCGCTGCCGATCTCCGATCCCAACTACTGGCTGCTCAACTCCGGCTCGCTGATTCCCGGCTTGCCGAACTACGCGCTGTGGTGCGTGCTGTTGCTCGTCGCGATCGAATTCTGCCTGCGCAAGGTCGTGGCAGGCCGCTGGCTGTATGCCGTGGGCAGCAGCAGTTCGTCGGCGCGCGTGATCGGCATTCCCGTCAATCGCGTGCGGCTGGCGGCGTATCTGCTGTCGGGGCTGTTCGCATCGTTTGCCGGCATCGTCAGCGTTTCGTACATCAGCAATGCGGAGGCGACGGCGGGTTCGAGCCTCATGCTGCAGGCGATCGCGGCCGTCGTGATCGGCGGCGCGAGCCTGTTCGGCGGCACGGGTTCGGCCATCGGCGCGCTGCTCGGCTCGCTGATGATCACGATCATTCAGAACGGCGCAAACCTGATCGGTGTGAACAGCTTCTGGCAAGGCACCGTGACGGGGATCGTCATTCTTATCGCGGTGCTCGTCGACCGCATCACCAAAGCACGGCGTTAAGCCGCGGCCAACAAGGTTCAAGGAGACAAACATGATCACGATCGCAACGAAGCAGGCCGGCGGCGCGCGAAAGCCGCTCGGCCGGGTGATGGCGGCAGCCGTTCTGCTGGCTGCAACGATGACCGCGCAGCCGGTGTTCGCTCAGGCGAAGAAGACGGTCGCCTATATCGCGCCCTCGCTGGATATTTCGTACTGGCAATGGGTCGCGTACGGCGTCAAGCAGCGCGCCAAGGAACTCGGCATGAACTACGTCGAACTCACGTCGGAGAACTCGCCCGCCAAGCAGATGGACAATGTTCGAACCGCACTGACGCGCGGCGTCGATGCAATCGTGATGGGACCGGTCAGTTCGACGAGCACGCCACCCGTCTTGCGTCTGCTGAAGGAGAAGTCCGTGCCGATCGCCTTCACGGGCATCGGGCCGCAGGCGGGGCAGACCGATTTCACGTCGGCCGTCACGGCGAACAACTATGAAACGGGCAAGGCGCAAGGGTCTTTCGTCTGCAAGCTCGCGAAGGAGCGGGGCGGCAACAAGATCGCCATGCTGTCGCTGCCGCAGGATCGCGAGAATGCGCAGAAGTACATGAAGGGCGCGAAGGAATCGTTCAAGGCCGATGGCTGCGATCTCGTTCAGGTGCTGGAAACGCATGGCCTGACTGTCAACGAAGCGGTTTCGCAAGCGAACGACATTCTCACCGCGCACCCGGACGTGAAGGCGATCTACGGCATGTACGACGAAGCGGCGACAGGTGCGGCGAAGGCGTTGCAAACGCGCGGCATGACGGGGAAAGTGGCCGTCGTGACAGCGGACGGCAGCCCGACGACGATACGCCTGCTGCGCGACGGCTCGATTCAGGGCATTTTCCTGCAGGAAGCCGTCGGTCAGGGCATCGACGCCACCACACAGGTATTCAACGCGTTGAACCACAAGCCGACCACGCAGGAACTGGCGCTGAAGGAACCGCTCGTGACGAAGGACACGATCGATCATCCCGATGCGCAGGCGACCGTGAAGCGCGTATATCCGCCGTCGGCCGGCAATTATTGAGCGGGACCTGAGAGGCATGCCGCCCGTATGGGCGGCATTGCGTTGCGAATGAATTCGTCATACCGGAGATACCGTGGACAATCTGCCCATCATCGATCCGCACCACCACCTCTATGATCTGAAGACAGGGAATTACCCGTGGCTGCAGGGGCCGATGCTCGATCGCGTGTTCGGCGACTATTCGGCGATACGCAAGGATTATCTGATCGACGACTTTCTGGCCGACATCAAGAATCAAAACGTGGTGAAGACGGTGCATCTGCAGGTCGAGTACGACCATAACGACCCTGTCGCCGAAACACGCTGGCTGCAATCCGTCGCTGACACGCATGGGTATCCGCATGGCATCGTCGGGTTTGCGGATCTGTCTTCTGCCAATGTGCAGGCGGTGATCGAAGCGCATTGCGAATTTCCGAATGTGCGCGGCATCCGCCAATGCCTGAACTTCCATCGCGACCCGGTGAAGACGTTCATCGACAGCCCGCATCTGATGAGCGACGGGCAATGGCGCAGCGGCTATGCACTGCTCAAGCGCTATAACCTGTCGTTCGATTTGCAGCTGTACTACACGCAGATGGAAGAAGCCGTTGCGCTGGCGCGCGATTTTCCGGATACGCCGATCGTGCTGAATCACACGGGCATGCCCGTCGACCGCTCGCTGGAAGAAATCGAAGCATGGAAGAAAGCGATGAAGCTGCTGGCGTCCGCGCCCAACGTGTCATGCAAGATTTCCGGTCTTGGCATGGGCGACTGGAAATGGACCGTCGACAGTATCCGCCCGTTCGTACTGCACGCAATCGAAGCATTCGGTGTGGAGCGTTGTCTGTTCGCGAGCAATTTTCCCGTCGATAAGCTTTTCAGCAGTTACGACGACGTGTTCAACGCATTCAAAACCATTACGAAAGACTTTTCGCCGCAGGAACGCGCGGCGCTCTTTCACGACAATGCGGAGCGTGTTTACCGTCTGTGACGCGCGCGACGCCGCGCCTTCCCGGCCCCCATTGTTTCGCCATCCGCGTCAAGGCGCGGGAACAGCGTATGCTTGACCGATGCGTCGCCTTGGTCGGCAGAAGAGTCGTTCGACTATTCGCGCGTTCGACGATTCGTTTCATCGAGGCGGAACACCGGAGCGGTCCACAATGGGTATGCCGAGTTCAGAGGCGGCGGGCGTCGCGCCAGCCGTGCGCACGCGCGGGCGGCGCGTCAAGGAGCTTGCGGGTTACGCGTCCAGTCCCGTGAGCCTGTTGTTCCGCTACGTTCGCCTGCATCCGGCGCAACACGCGGTCGTTGTCTTGTGCATCGTTGCCGCTGTCGGTTGCTCGCTCGGGTCCCAGTTCGCCATCCGGAATCTCATCGACGCGCTGCCCACTGGCCGCGAACATCCCGCGAACGTGGTGCATGCGTTTCTTGTCATCCTCGGGCTGCTGTTCGCCGACAATCTGTTCTGGCGGGTCGCGGGCTGGGCCAGCGTGCGGACTTTCGTCGAAGTCACAGGCGACGTGCGGCGCGAACTGTTCGGCTATCTGATCGGCCATTCGACAGGCTATTTCTCGAACGTGCAGCCCGGCACGCTCGCCAGCCGCATCTCCGCAACGGCCAATGCCGTGTTCACGATCGAGAATCTGACGGCATGGAATGCGCTGCCGCCGTTGCTGTCGGTTATCGGGTCGGTTGTGTTGATTGGCTGGATCAGCGTGTGGATGGCGCTTGCGCTCGTCGCCATTTCCGTCTGCATGACCGCCTTTCTGTTCTGGCTCGCGAAACGGGGCGGCGACCGTCACGTGCACTTCGCGTCGCGCGCCGCGTCCGTCGACGGCGAGATGGTGGACGTGATCGGCAATATGGCGACGGTGCGCACCTTTGTTGCGACGGCGCGTGAATGTCTGCGTATCGGGAGCTTTCTCGAACAGGAAATGGTGTCCCGCGAGGCAAGCCTGCGGCACCTCGAAAAACTCCGGCTGGTGCACGCGCTCATCACAGTGGTGCTGTCCTGCTGCCTGCTCGGCTGGATTTTGTGGCTGTGGACGCAGGAGCGTGCGACGACGGGCGATGTGGTGCTGGTCAGTTCGCTCGGTTTCGCGATTCTGCACGGAACCCGCGATCTTGCCGTGGCGCTGGTGGGCATGATCCAGCATCTGGCGCGGCTTGCCGAGGCCGCGCAATCGCTGCTCGTGCCGCGCGAGATGGAAGAGACGGTTGGCGTCCCGACCTTGCAGGTCCGCGACGCGAACATCGACTTCGAGAACGTCACGTTTTCGTACCCCGGGCGCCGGCGCGTGCTGGATCATTTCAGCCTTCACATCGATGCGGGGCAACGCGTGGGTCTGGTGGGGCCGTCGGGCGCGGGCAAAACCACGATCCTCGCGCTGCTGCAACGGTCATTCGATCCGCCGCCAGGTTTGGGCGCCGTGTGTATTTCCGGCCAGCGTCTGAGCGATATCAGCCTGGGCAGCCTGCACGACGCAGTCGGCGTCGTGCCGCAGGATATCTCGCTGTTCAATCGTTCGTTGCTCGACAACCTGCGTTACGGCCGTCCCAACGCGACGGAAGACGAAGTGCTGCAAGCGTGCGAGAACGCCAATAGCCTCGATCTGATCCGCTCGTTGCCCGACGGCTTGCAAACCAATGTTGGCGAGCGCGGGACGCGGCTGTCCGGCGGACAACGGCAGCGCATCGCGATTGCACGCGCGTTCCTGAAAAACGCGCCCATTTTGCTGCTCGACGAAGCGACGTCGGCGCTCGACAGTGAATCGGAAGCGAAGATTCAGGACGCGCTGGACCGGCTGATGAAGGGACGCACCGTGGTCGCGATCGCCCACCGTCTGTCTACGTTGCAGAATTTCGATCGCATCGTGGTGATCCAGCATGGGCGGCTGGTCGATGATGGCGCGCCCCAGGAGCTTGCGTCCCGGCCCGGCATTTACCGCGATGTGCTGCTGCGTCAGGAGCGCCGCACGGCGGGTGCGCATGCGTGATCGGTCTTACGGTGCCACACCGCGCTCGCTTCTCGCCGTCGATTCATTCCCCGCGAACAGTTCCGCCAGCCAGTCGATGAACACCCGCACCTTCGTGCTCAGGTGCCGGTTGGGCTGATACGCGACGAACACGGGCACGGGGTCCGAGACCCAGTCGCTCAGGACGGCTTCCAGCGCGCCGCTTCGAAGATGCGTATTGGCGGAGAACGTCAACGCATGCACGACGCCGAGACCCGCGAGGCTCATCGTCAGGCACCCCATGATGTCATTCGACGTGAGCCCGCGCCGGTTCTGCACCTCGATGCGCTCGCCATCCTTTGCCACGACGATCGGAAAGGGCCGGTTGGTGCGCGACGCGATCGTGCGAATGACGACGTGTCCCTGTTCGAGATCCGACGGATGCGAAGGCCGCCCGTGCCTGTCCCAGTACGCTGGCGTCGCGCACAGAATCTGCCGGACCGCGCCGATCTGCCGCGCTGCCAGCGACTGATCGAAGATCTCTCCCGCACGCACGACGCAATCGACGTTCTCCGCAATGAGATCGACGGGGCGGTCGCTGAGCCCGAAATGAAACTCGATGTCCGGATACCGTGCGGTGAACGCCGGCAGCGCCGGAAGGATCACGGACAAGCCTAACGGCACGGGCAGATCGACACGCAGTCGTCCGCGCGGATTGCTTTTCGCGTGCGACATCGAGCTTTCCAGCTCCGCGAGATCGCCCATCAATTGCAGCGCGCGCTCGTAATAGGCCGCGCCGTCCGCCGTCGTCGAGACCCTGCGCGTCGTGCGGTTGAGCAGCTTCGTGCCCAGTTCGATTTCGAGCGACGCGATCAGGCGGCTCACCGCTGTCTTCGGCAGATCGAGCATCTGCGCCGCCCTGGTGAAGGTGCCGCTTTCGACCACCCGGATGAACGCCTGCATCGCCTGAAACTTGTCCACGGTCCCGCTCCTGTCTCGGTCTGCATTGTTTCATGGGAGAAACAATGTGGAATCGTAGCAGCGGTTTATCCCTTCGAGCACGCCAGGTATCGTTCAGTCATTGCAATCGTCGGAAAGGGAAAGACCCATGTCCATGTCTATCACTGGAGCAACGCCTGTCGCGGACCGCCCGAAAGCGGTCGTCATCGGAGTCGGACCCGAGCACGGACTCGGCGCGGGACTGTCGCGCCGCTTCGCCGCCGAGGGGCGCCACGTCATCATCGCGGGGCGCACGGAAGCGAAGGTCGAACGCGTGCGTGAGCGCATCGTCGAGGCGGGCGGTTCGGCGAGCGCTGTCGTCATGGACGTGACGCGCGAAGCCGACGTAATCCGGCTGTTCGATATCGCGATGCAGGCAGACGAAAACGGCGGCAGCGCGGATCTCATCGCGTACAACGCGGGCAACAATCAGCCGCTCGATCTGCGCACGATGGAAGCCGACGTTTTCGAATCGTTCTGGCGGCTGAACTGCTTCGGTGGATTTCTGGCAGGACGCGAGGCTGCACGGCGCTTTACGCCGCTCGGGCGAGGCTCGATTCTGTTCAGCGGCGCGACGGGTGCGCTGCGCGGCATGCCGAACTACGCTCACTTTGCCTCGAGCAAGGCGGGGCTGCGCATGCTCGCGCAAAGCATGGCGCGCGAATTCGGGCCGCTCGGCTTGCACGTCGCGCATGTGGTGATCGACGGCGGCATCGACGGGGAGCGCGTGCACACGCGCTTCGCCGAGCACGTCAAGCATAAGGGCGAGGACGGACTGCTCGATATCGACGCGATCGCCGATGCGTTCTGGTCGCTTCATGTCCAGCACCGTTCGGCGTGGACGCATGAACTCGATCTGCGTCCCTTCAAGGAATCATTCTGAACGCGCAGACGTCCACTACATTGAATTTTTCGAGGAATCAGCAATGAAGCTTATTGGCCCATGGTTTTCCGGCTATACGCGCCGGGTCGGCATCACGTTGAAGCTGCTCGGCATACCCTTCGAGCATTTGCCCTATCACGCGTATGAACAGAAAGATCTCATTCGCCCGTTCAGCCCGATGGTGAAAGTGCCGGCACTCGTGCTCGACGAAGGCGAGATTCTCTACGACAGCGGCAGCATCATCGACTATCTGCACGAACAGGTCGGCCCCGCTCGCGCATTGCTCGCAACAGGCGGCGCGCAACGGCGCGACGCGTTGCAGTTCATCGGCATCGCCTCGGCGATCTACGGAAAGCTCAGCGACATCTATGACGAATCGATCCGCCCACCCGAGCGCCAGATTGCGTCGATTACCGAATCGCTGCGCGAGCAGGCGCTTGCCGGATTCACGATGCTCGAATCGAGAGCCGGCGATGGCTGGCTGATCTGCGACGCACTCTCGCAAGCCGACGTACTGGTTGTGATCACATACCAGTCGGCATCGCTCGCGATGATGCCCGATGTCGTCAATCCGGCTGCATTCCCGAAGCTTGCTCGACTGGCGGCGCGCGCAATGGAACTCGAAGCGTTCTCCAGCACGCTGCCGTTCAGCCAAACGTGAAAGCGAAAAAGCGGCGGTGCGAATCATCGCACCGCCGGTAAGCCCCAAAAACAAGGGGTGGAATTGCAACAACAACGTCTCCCGCGGCCGGGAGACTCCTTCATCACACGCTAGAACATTCGATAACGCGTGAATCAGAACCGGTACGTCGCGCCGACCTGGAAGAAGCGGCCGAGATCGGTGTACAGCGACTGGTCATAACCCGTGATGTCAGGCACGGCTTGCCACTCGACGTCGAACGGCGGCTTCTTGTCGAACAGGTTCGTGATGCCGCCGTAAATCGTCCAGTGCTTGAAGCCGCGATACGTGGCCATCAGGTTGAACTGGCTATACGATGCGACCGACAACGTGCCGCCATCGCCGAATTCCGCGGCGACGGCATTCGTGTACGGGCCCGTGTACTGCCACGTCAGCGTCGTCGTGAACTTCTGGTAATCCCAGCTCAGGCTCGTGTTGCCCTTCCAGCGCGGGTTACTCGCGCCGAACGGCTGCAGCAGCGCGAGGTTGTTGCCCGCGAAGTCCTGCGTCGGGCTGCCCGGGCTGTTCAGTTTGAAGTGCCACACGTAGGCCCAGTCGCCCGACAGCGTGAACGTGCCGTACCTGGTGCCGACCGACTTGCGGAAGTTCATGTCGAAGCCGTCGGTATCGAGCGAGCCGAGATTCACGAACTGCTGCGCGACATAGCGGATCGTGCCGTCCGGATTGCGTATGACGACGGACGGATCGTTCTGCTGAAGCAGCGCGTTCGGATCGTTGGTGCCGATCACGCCGTCGATATGAATCTTGTAGAACGATGCGCCGATATCCGTCGACGTATCCGGCGAGAGCTGGAAGCCGATGTTGTAGTTCTTCGTATGCTCCGGCTGCAGATCGGGGTTGCCGTTGATCTGCTCGGTCGTGAAGTGCTTGGTCGGCACGCCGCTCGGGTCGTTCGGGTCGACGAGGTTCTGGTGCGCGAGATACGCGGCCTGCGAGTTCTCCACCAGCGTCGGCGCGCGGAAGCCCCGGCTATACGATGCGTACGTCGTGAACATCTGCACCGGCTGGAAGCGCAACGCGAAGCTCGGCGAGAACGCGCCGCCGAAGTCGCTGTAGTGGTCATAGCGACCCGCCTGCGTGAACGTGAGGTTGCGGATGATCGGAATCTCGACCTGGTAGAACACGGCCGCGACGTTGCGCGAACCGTCCACGCTCTGCACGTTCGCCGGCGCCGCGATGCCTTCCGATGCAAACGTGCGCGGATTGATCGTCGAGCTTTCGTGACGGAATTCCGAGCCGATGCCGAAGCCGACATTGCCTGTCGGCAGCGTGAACAGATTGCCCGTCGATGTCTTCGCCGTCACGCTATCGAGCTTCGAGATTGCCTGCTGATAGTCGTCCATGAACGCGCCGTTCAGGCCATTCGGCGTGGAAGCGGGATTCGCGAAGTTGTAGACGCCGTTCGCAAGGATGTTCTCGACGCCTGCCACGTTCAGCGAGTTCGAGTAGTGCGTATCGACCGTGCTCTGCGAGTGGCCATATTCCGCCGACCAGTCCCAGTCGCCGAGCTTCTGCGTCGTGAACGAGCCTTTGACGCCCGTCGATGCCTTCCAGAACGTCGACACGGTATCGGCCGACGCGACGTTGTTCGGGAACGTGAGGTTGATCGGCGTGTCGACGCCGAACGGGTTGAACGGATTCGTGCCGGCGACGGTGCGCGGCAGCGGCGCGACCGAGCCCGTTGCGGGGTTGAATACGTTGGTGGTCGACGAAATCGAAGCCGGGCCCATCAGCTGCACGGTTTCGTTGCGGCTCGCCCAGAAGTCGGCGAAGGCCTGCGTTTCGTCGTTGATCTTGAACGTGCCGCGCACGTTGGCATTCAGCCGCGTCGTCGACGGAATCAGCGATGTCGCGGCGGCCGTGTTGTACGTGCACGATGCGCCTGCCGTGTTCGCCGCGCTGCTGCCGGGCGGGCACGGGCTGAGTGCCTGCGTCGAGCCGTCAGGCAGGCCCCAGTAGGACTGCTGGTTCGGACCGAGTGGCGCCTTGAGGCCGCCCGGATATTGCGTGAAGTCCTGGTTCTTCGTCATGTCGCGATCGGCCAGCGTCGAGCCGCTGTCGCGGTAGTAGCTCGCCGCCGCCGTCACGTTGAAGCGGTCCGCGTTGAGATCGCCGAAGCCGCCCAATACGCTGAAGCTGCCCTGGCCATCGCCGGGATGCTGCGCCTTGCCGAGTTGTCCGTCGATCTGCAAGCCCTGGAAGTTCTTCTTCGTGATGATGTTCACCACGCCCGCAATCGCGTCGGAGCCGTACTCGGAAACGGCGCCCGTCTTCACGATTTCGATGTGATCGACCATGTTCAACGGGATCGAATTCACGTCGAAGAACGTGTCGGTGAAGTTCACGGCCTGCGCGTAATTGGCGACGCGCTGCCCATCGACCAGCACCAGCGTGTACTTCTCGCTCAGCCCGCGCAGCGCGATACCCGCGCCGCCAGGCGCCGTGCCGTTCATCGTGCTTTGCGACCAGCTGCTCGCGGAGTTCGCCGATGTGCCGCGCAGGAAATCGGCCACGGTGGTGTAGCCACTCGCCTGGATTTCCTTCGGCGTGATGGTCTGGACTTCGACGTTGCCGACCTTGTCCGACGTGCGGATCAACGACCCGGTGATCTCGACCTTGTCGAGTTTGCTGACGGCCGGTGCGCTGGCCGCAGTCGGCGCGGCTGCGCTATCGGGTTGGCTCTGTGCATGCGCGAGCGGGATGAATGCCGCCGTCAGCACCAGCTCGGCTCCTATGATTGTCCTGATCGCCGAGACCAGTCTCTTCTGTTTCACTTGCGCTCCTTCTTGTCGTTGAGACGACTTCTGTTGAACGATCTGCACGCATGCGAGTTGCTGTGTGCAGTCGTGCGACCGGGTTCAGCAAGGTCCTCGCTGCTGACGCGTTACGGCGCCATGTCGCACGTCCCGTCCAGGGCGCATTGCCGATCGTGTCGGGCGCGCTCTGGTTCAAAGCGAGCGCTCCCGAAAGCGAAACGCATGCCACATCGGCGGGAAAAGAAGCGTGTCGTGGCGTTCGACACCAATTAATTCGCGCGCAAAGGATTGATTGAACTGGTAAAAAACAAAGTTAGATGGGAATCCGAAACGTCTATAAAAATGATTAAAAAAACTTTCGCGCGAGTAACACAATGGAAGAATTGTGAGCATCCGGAAACGACGTTTAGAGCCATTCGTCTATTTCCGTTTACAGTGCGTAAACAGCACTAATTAAAGGCGTGTTTTTCAAATCGGTGCGAAGCATTACATTCGACTTAAAATCTGTTTAGTGACTAAATCGGGGCATCCGCTTTAGCGCACAAAGCGATGCTCATCAAACTTTGTTTGCATGGATATCGTACTCAATCCCGTGCTGGACAAGAAACCTTGCACGACACGCAAGTGCCGACATAGGGTCTCCAGATCTATTAATGCAAATGTAAATAACTTGTCTAATTCGAATTGGATAAATGCACTGTTTATTTACACGGAAAACCGCCATGCACCAATTGCGCAACTAAACAACGCGCCTGTCTCCGTGAAAATAAGCGTGCGTAGGTCTAAGTCACAGTGTTGCTATTTAATTTGACGCGCTATACGCACGCGCGAGATCGACATGCGGCGGGCAGAGTTGTTTTATCGGTGAAATTCGGTAATGCCTTGAAAGGCGGGCTTCAGCGCGTCGATGTGCGGGTGTCGACGCACGCGCACGCGCTTCGCATGCGGCCACATGGTACGGCCTTTGCATTGGAGGGCGCGCCTTTTTTCCCGGCGACCCACGAAGCCGCCGGTCCACTGAAACCCATGCCGTCATGCAACGGCTGTTCGATCGTACTAACCGGAGTCCGCAGTGCTGAATACGCTCATTACCTACTCGATCCAGTCGATGGGTCTGATTCCCCTTCTTGCCTTTATCTTCCTGCTCGGCATCGCCATCATCATCGAGCGCTTCATGTTCTTCTCGCGCGCCGTGCAGGCGGGCAAGACGCTCGAACACGATCTGAAGCTCGTCGATCCCGCGAAGCCGGACGACGCCGCGAAGGTCGCCGAACACTACCGCTCGACGGTGCAGGGCGAACTCGTGAAGACGGCCATGAAGGCGAAGGGCAAGACGGAAGCCGTCGTCGAACGCGAGATCGAAGAGACGATCATGTTTCAGCTGCCGCGCCTCGACCGCAATCTGTGGATTCTCGATACGGCCGTGACGCTGGGACCGCTGCTCGGTCTGCTGGGCACGATCATCGGCATGGTGGAGTCGTTCAACGTGCTCGGCACGAGCGGCACGGCCAATCCGAACGGCGTGACGGGCGGCATTGGCCACGCGCTGACGGCGACGGCCTGCGGCCTGACCATCGCGATCATCTGCGTGATCTTCCTGAACTATTTCAACAAGCGCATCCGCATGACGGTCAACCAGTTCGACCTCATCAAGTCGCTGCTCGTTTCGCGTTTCGCAGCATGACGCGCCCGCTATTGCCGTAAAGGAGAAGCACCATGCGAAACCATCGCAGTCACTATCTGGGCGGTGAAGAAAAGGCGCGCATCGAGATCATTCCGATGATCGACATCATGATGTTCCTGCTCGTCTTCTTCATGCTCGCCACGTTGAAGATGATCCAGGGCGCGGGCATCAAGCTCGACCTGCCGCAATCGAGCACGGCCGAACAGTTGCAGCAGACGGTGAAAGTGTCGATCGGCGTCACGAAGAACGACGAACTGTATCTCGACGCCAAACAGGTCACGCCCACCGAGCTGACGGCACGTCTGGAAGGGCTCGTGCACGACGCGAAGAAGGTGGACGTCGCGATCGCAGGCGATGAGGGAACGAGCTACAAGAACATCGTGAAGGTGATGGACCTGGTGCGCGCGGCGGGCATCAGTTCGGTCGCGCTGGCCACGAATCCAACCACATGAGTTCACCCACCATCGACATGAAAGAACCACAACGGCGGCTCAATGGGGCATTGTGGGCATCGTCGACGCCATCGCATCACGGTCGCATTCCGATGCGGCTCGCGATCGGCGCGGCGCTGCTGATCGAACTGCTGTTGGTCGTTGGGCTATCGCACGTGAAGTTTCAGCAGGACCCGCCGCCTGCGCCGAAAGAAATGCGCGTGCAAATTGCTCCGCCTCCGCCGCCACCGCCGCCGGAAGTGAAGAAGATCGAGCCGCCGCCCGCGCCCGAGCCGCAAAAGACCGTGCCGAAGCAGGTGCAGCCGAAGCCGCAACCGGTGCCGAAGCCGCCCCCCGCGAAGCCGTCCCCGGCGCCGAAGGAAGCGAACATTCCAGCGGCAGCGAATCCGGCAGCGAATGCCCCCGCGCTCGCGACGGCGCCGCCGTCAGCGACACCCGCGCCCGCTACGGCGGCTACGGGGACGGCGCCCGTTGCGCCGCCCGCGCTGCATGGTGTGGTCGATGGACGTGGGCATTGCCAGTCGGTGCAGCCGCAGATACCGCGTCGCGCGCTGGAGCAGGGCATCTCGGCGAACGTGCTGGCGCATCTGTCGATCAACGCGGACGGCAGCGTCGGCGATGTGAAGATCGTGCGCGTCACGCCGCCTACGACCGTCTTCAACGAGGCGGTCGTCGCCGCGGGCCGTGCGTACAAGTGCGAAAAGAACGCGGAGCCGTATGTCGGCGAGGTGGAGTTTTCGTTCAAGACGACGGCATCGGACGACGATTGACAGATTAAGGGCATGACCTGAGAGACAGTCGACGCGCACAGGCAGCCACCCGCTGCCGATGCGCCCGTTCGATGCAGCGCGCGCGGGTTACGAGCCCGCGCGCGTATTCAACCACGCTGATGATGAGACTCACCCCGTATCTCCGTTCCCGCGCGACGGCCGGCCACGCATGCGCGCTTGCGCTCATGGCCTGCATGACGCTTCATGCAATGCCCGCGCAGTCGAAGCCATCGATCGCGCAATACGACGAGCCCAAATACCCGGCCGAATTCACGCATTTCGACTACGCGAATCCCGATGCGCCGTCGAATGGCTCGCTCAATTTCCAGAACTACAACGAAGCGCAAAGTTACGATTCGCTCAATCCGTTTCTCGTGCGCGGTTCGCCCGCACCCGATATCCAGCATCTGATGTTCGATACGCTGATGCAGCGTAGCTGGGACGAACTCGCCTCCGAATATCCGTTGATTGCCGATGACGTGGAAGTCGCGCCCGATGGATTGTCCGCGACATTTCATATCGATCCGCGCGCGCGCTTTTCGAATGGCGACGCGGTGACGGCAGCGGACGTCAAGTACTCGTTCGATACATTGAGCAGTTCTGCCGTATCGCCACTATTCAATTCGCAGTTTGCGCTGATTAAAAGCGCCACTGTGATCGATGCCTCGCGGGTGCGTTTCGACTTTCGGCACGCAGATCGCGCTGCGCCGCTGATCGCGGGCGACATTCCTGTCTTTTCGCCGAAATGGGCCGCACAGGCCGACGGCAAACGCATTGCGTTCGATCAGTTGACCAATGTACCGCCCATTGCGAGCGGCCCGTATCTGATCGAGCAACGCAAGAACGACAAGCAGATCGTTTACCGGCGCAACGCCGCGTACTGGGCCGCCGATCTGCCCTCGCGGCGCGGCATGTACCGCTTCGAGCGCATCACGTTCAAGCTTTATCTCGATCACTACACGCAGCTCGAATCCTTCAAGGCAGGCGACACCGATGCGCAGGTCGAGTACAGCTCGACACAATGGGCGCGCAAGTACATCGGCAAGAACTTCGACAATGGCTTGCTGACGCGTCAACTCTTTTCGAATCACGGCGCGCAGATGCAAGGCATGATGTTCAACACGCGCAAACCGATGTTTCGCGATGCGCGCGTGCGCAAGGCGCTGTCGTACGCGTTCGATTACGACTGGATGAACCGGATGATGTTCTACGGTCAGTACCGGCGTCTGAACAGCTACTTCCAGGACAGTCCTTTTGCGGCAAGCGGCCTGCCTTCGGAGCAGGAGCTTGCATTGCTGGAACCCTACCGTGCGCAATTGCCCGCGAGCGTGTTTGCAGCGATGCCGAAGCAACCTGACACGCTGCCGCCGCACACGCTGCGCGACAACCTGAGACAGGCGCGCGACCTGCTCGCCGAAGCAGGATGGCACGTGCGCGATGGACAACTGCGCGACGCGAGCGGCACGCCGATGAGCATCGAGATCATCGACGACCAGCCGGGCATGGACCGCGTGATCCTGCCGTTCATGCGCAACCTGCAGACGCTCGGCATCGACGCGCGCCTGCGGGAGATCGACAGCGCGCTCTATCAGAAGCGGCTCGACAACTTCGAGTTCGACATGACCACCTTTATCTATCCGACCGTGACGATTCCGGGCGTCGAACTGGAACATCGCTTCGGCACGGCGTCGGCATCGCAAAGCGGATCGGAGAATTATCCCGGCGTGCGTTCGCCTGTCGTCGATGCGCTGATTCGCGCCGTGTTGCGGGCGAAATCGCTGGAGGAACTGCAAACGGCGACGCATGCGCTCGACCGCGTGCTGATCGCCGGCTGTTATCAGATCCCCGAGTACTATTCGCCCGCTTCGCGCATTGCGTACCGCACTTCGCTCGGCTTTCCCGATCTCGTGCCATATACCTATCAGGCGGAAGACTGGGTGATCAGCTATTGGTATCGCAAGCCGTCGGCTGCGAGCGTTGCGTCCGCGAACGCGCATTGAGGAGCAGACCGTGCTGATGTATATCCTGAAACGGCTGGCCCTGATGGTGCCGACGCTCATCGGCGTGGTCACGCTGACCTTCGTCGTCACGCAGTTCGTGCCGGGCGGCCCCGTCGAGCAGATCATGACGCAACTGCGCCACGGCGCGCGCCCGGGCGGCGAAGGCGGCGGGGGAGGCGGCGGCTATCACGGCAGTCAGGGCGTGGACCCGCAGCAGATGGAGCAGATCAAGAAGCAGTTCGGCTTCGACAAGCCGCCGCTCACGCGCTACTTCGCGATGCTCGAAGACTACGCGACATTCGATCTCGGCCAGTCCTACTATCACCATCAGAGCGTGTGGGGCGTCATCCGTTCGAAACTGCCCGTTTCGATCACGCTCGGATTATGGACGGTGATACTCACTTACCTCGTGTCGGTGCCGCTCGGCATCGCGAAGGCGGTCCGCAACGGGTCGCGTTTCGATACCGTCACGAGTGTCGCCGTGCTGGCGGGCTATGCGATTCCTGGCTTCGTGTTCGGCGTGCTGCTGTTGATGCTGTTCGGCGGCGGGACGTTATGGCAGGTGTTTCCGATGCGCGGCCTGACCTCCGACGACTTCGACGATCTCAGCGCGATCGGCAAGGTGCTCGACTATCTGTGGCACATCGTGTTGCCGGTGACGGCCGCCGTGGTCGGCAACTTTGCGGTCGTCACGATCCTGACCAAGAACACGTTTCTGGAAGAGATCGGCCGCCAATACGTGCTGACTGCAAAAGCCAAAGGCGTGCCGCAACGCGACGTGCTGTTCAGACACGTGTTGCGCAATGCTGCGATTCCGCTGCTGACGGGCTTGCCCGCGGCATTCGTCGGTGCGTTCCTGAACGGCAATCTGCTGATCGAGACGTTGTTTTCGCTCGACGGCATGGGCCAGCTTTCTTATGACTCTGTGATCCGCCGCGACTATCCCGTCGTGCTCGGCTCGCTATTCCTGTTCACCTTGATTGGTCTTTTGACCAAACTCATCGCTGACGTGTGCTATGTCCTTGTCGACCCCCGCATCCAGTTCAACCGCACAGAGCGCTAGAAGCGCAGTCGCCGCGCTGCCCGTGTCGCCGTCGCCGTGGCGGCGCGTGTGGCGGCGTTTCAGAAGTCAGCGCCTCGGTTTCTGGAGCGCGGTGATCTTTTCGACGCTGTTCGCGCTGAGCCTGCTAAGCGACGTCGTTGCAAACGACAGGCCGCTTCTCGTGCGCTACGAAGGCCACTATTACTTTCCCATTGCGAAGGATTACCCGGAGACGCTATTCGGCGGTGACTTCACGACCAGGGCGAATTATCTCGATCCGTTCATTCGCAGCCGCATTCAGTCGAACGGCAACTTTGCGATCTATGCGCCGAATCATTACCGCTACGACACGATCGATTATTTCGCCACGCGTCCTTACCCGGCGCCGCCCAATGGCGACAACTGGCTGGGCACGGACCAGTATGGACGCGATGTACTGTCCCGGCTTCTCTATGGCTTCCGCCTGTCGGTGCTGATGGCGCTTGCGCTCACTGTGTCGGGTGTGGCATTCGGCGTGCTGGTCGGAGCCGTGCAGGGCTTTTATGGCGGCAAGGTCGATCTGATCGGCCAGCGCCTGATCGAAATATGGAGTTCGATGCCGGATCTGTATCTGCTGATCATCTTTGCATCGATCTTCGAGCCGAGCCTGTGGCTGCTCTTCATTCTGCTTTCGATGTTCGGCTGGCTGGTGCTATCGGATTACGTGCGAGCCGAGTTTCTGCGCAACCGTTCTCTCGATTACGTGCGGGCAGCGCGCACGATGGGCCTGTCGAATGGGCAGATCATCTGGCGTCATGTATTGCCGAACAGTCTCACGCCCGTCATCACGTTTCTTCCGTTCCGCATGAGCGCGGCGATTCTCTCGCTGACGAGCCTCGACTTTCTGGGGCTTGGCGTTCCGGCGCCGATGCCGAGTCTCGGCGAATTGCTGCAGGAGGGAAAGAATAATCTCGACGCATGGTGGATTTCCGTGTCGGCATTCGCGGCGCTCGTCGTGACGTTGCTGCTGCTGACTTTCATGGGAGACGCGTTGCGCAACGCCATGGACACGCGTGCGCGTGGCTCTGCGTTCGGTGGAGCGCGATGATGGCAAAGCCGCTTCTGGAAATCGAGCACCTGTCCATCCGCTTTGGCGAGCAGGGCGAAAAACTCGTCGTCGACGATCTGTGTCTGAGCGTGGCGGCGGGCGAGCGCGTTGCGCTGGTCGGCGAGTCGGGCTCGGGCAAGAGCGTGACCGCGCTCTCCGTTTTGCGGCTCGCCGAGCATGCGAAGACGAGCGGGCGCATCATGCTCGACGGCGAAGATCTGCTGCAAAAGACCGAACAGCAGATGCGCGGCATACGCGGCGCGGATGTGGCGATGGTCTTTCAGGAACCGATGACCGCATTGAATCCGCTCTTCACCATCGGTCAGCAGATTGCCGAAAGCCTGCGGCTGCATGAAGGATTGCGCGCCAACGCGGCGCGGGCGCGCGGCATCGAACTGCTGGCGCGTACAGGCATTCCCGAACCGGAGCGGCGCATCGACAGCTATCCGCATCAACTGTCAGGCGGTCAACGTCAACGCGCGATGATCGCGATGGCGCTTGCATGCAGGCCGCGTCTGCTGCTCGCCGACGAACCGACAACGGCGCTCGACGTGACCGTGCGCCGGCAGATAGTCGATCTGCTGATCGAACTGCAGGAACAGGAAGCGGCGCATCACGGTATGGCCGTGCTGCTGATCACACACGACCTCAACCTCGTGCGGCACTTCGCGCAACGTGTGGCGGTGATGGAGAAGGGCGTGCTCGTCGAAAGTAACGCGACGGCGGAACTGTTCGATGCGCCGCGTCATCCCTATACGCAAAGGCTGCTTGCAAGCGAGCCGCAGCGGCAGGTCGAGCCGGTGGCGTCGGGCGCGAAACGGGTGATGGAAGTGCAAGGGCTATGCGTCGACTATGCGACGAGCGGATTGTTCAGGCGTCGGACGTTTCGCGCGTTGCACGGCGTCGATCTGTCGTTGCGGCATGGCGAGACGCTGGGTGTCGTCGGCGAATCCGGTTCGGGCAAATCGACGCTCGCGGCGACCTTGCTCGGCTTGCAACCTCCGGCGGCGGGCAGCGTACATATCGATGGCATGCCGCTGTCGACCTTGCGTACCGCGTCATCGCGCAAGTCGCTGTATGCGAAGTTGCAGGTCGTTTTTCAGGACCCGTTCGGTTCCTTGTCGCCACGCATGACGGTCGAGCAGATCGTGGGCGAAGGCTTGCGTGTGCATCGTCCAGAGCTGGATGCGGGCGAGCGCCGCGAGCGCGTCGCCGCGCTGTTGCAGGAAGTGGGCATGCCGTGGGATGTGATGCTGCGCTATCCGCAGGAGTTTTCGGGCGGGCAGCGGCAGCGTATTGCGATTGCCCGCGCGCTTGCCGTCGAGCCGGAAATCCTGATTCTCGACGAGCCGACTAGCGCACTGGATGTGTCGATACAAAAGCAGGTGCTGAGCCTGCTCGCGAATCTGCAAAAGAACCGCAGGCTGAGCTATCTGTTCATCACGCACGATCTCGCCGTGATACGCGCGATGGCGCATCGGGTGGTGGTGATGAAGTCGGGGCGTATCGTCGAAACGGGCGAGACGTCGGATGTGATGGATGCGCCGACGCATCCGTACACACGCAAGCTCGTGGCGGCGTCGATGATCTCTGCGACTCCGCTTGCAGTCTGATCGACGGCCATCCGTGCCGTGAAGTGGCAATCATACGAAGGTATCGCCCGAACAAGCCATCGTATGGACGAGTGCCTTTTGAAGGCCTTGCGTTCGAGCTTCTCACTCCATGACGCGTCGCTCATACCATGGTATGAGCGACATGCCGGTGCTTCGGCGACTACATTGCATTCCGATAGATCGCGCGATTTGCGCCAACCGGTTACAACATGTCCACGGAGCCAGCCATGAGCATCAGTTTCGACATGAAGATCGAAATCGTCGTCATCCCCGTATCGGATGTCGATCGTGCGAAGCGCTTCTATGGAGACCTGGGCTGGCGGCTCGATCTCGACTTCACATCCAGCGAGGGCGACTATCGCGTGATCCAGTTCACGCCGCCCGGCTCCGGATGCTCGATCATGTTCGGCAAGAACATGACGGCAGCAACACCAGGCTCGGTACAAGGCATTCATCTTGTCGTGTCGGACATCGTGGCTGCGCGGAGCGAACTGATGCGTCGTGGTATTGAGGTGAGCGAGCCGTTTCACGACGTAGGCGGCGTGTTCCATCATGCCGATGGGAAATGCCAGGAGTCTGGCCTCAATCCGGAGCGGAAGAGCTACGCGTCATACGCAACGTTCGACGACCCCGACGGCAACGGCTGGGTGCTCCAGGAGGTGACCGCGCGCCTCGCGGCCGGCCTCGAGTTGAATGACCCGAGATTCACTCGCGAGGTGCTCGCCGCGATTCATGGCGGGACGACGGCTTGAAGCGAGAGGCTCGCGCTTGCCGTGAAGTTCTATCGCAGCGCCCGGCTGCACAACACGACATCGGCAAGCTCATGCAGTTGGGACTGCAACGAAAGGCGGATGTCGACATCCATCTCGATCGATACACGGGCAAAGTAAATCAGCCTGGTCATTGAGATGCCCGTGAAAGTGCGGCATATACCGTAACGGGCGATGTCATCTTTCGAGCGAATCGGATGCGCCCCATTTAATCGGGCGGTGGATTTTCATAAAATCGACCCCATATTTCGATAATCGGGATCGATCATTTTCCCCATAATCGTGCGCACTGAAAATTAAAATGCATGAATGGCGCATTTGTATTACGAAAAACCCGAAAAAATAACCATATCGATCATGAATTTACTTTTTCCGGGCCGTCACGGGTGAATCTTCCCTGATCGATACTGCTTCACGAAAGCATATCTCAAAATTTCTCCCAATTTACCGGCGACATTACCTTTTGGGTTTTTTTCGGGCAACGTTACATGAATGAAACGTTTATAATTCGTCTGCCTTGAAATAGTCTGTAATTAATACTTGATAGGAGTCGAGCAGAAGTAATTACTACCTAAGGCGCTTGCGCATAGAGGTGCCGTTTCGTCTCGTTCAGGCGGGTGCACGCAGGTTCCGCGTAGATGTCGACCGCGGAAATGTGATGCCCGTTGTCGCCTGTATCACGTGGATGTACTTCGATCCGTGAACCGGAAGGGTTCGTGGCGGCATGCTGCTGTCAAAACGCGCAGGACGACTCAGCCGTAGTTAAGGATTCCTGATCGTCAGGGGTCGGCTCGATCTGTCTATCAATTCATCTGATCTGACATCAGATGCGTACGGGGTTCTCTATCCGCGGCAACGCGGGGCCTCGTCACGTTCCCGGTCATCGAAAGCGAGATTGCATGAATACGTGTCCTGCTCATATTCGGACACAATAGTAAGCAATCCGTAATAAATACGCGATACCGGCTTCTTTGCATTTTCGAAAACGCCACAGCGGGACGATCTGTACACGATCTCGCTGGACTTTCGGGGAAAACCGATTTCACCGGGATCAACGAACAATGATGAGTTACTGGAAACTATTGGGGGTTGCGTCTGCAACCGTGCTGGCATCGTTTGCTGCCGAGCAGGCCTACGCCCAGGCATCGACAATTACCGTCGCAGGCCAGTCGTACACGCTGTGCGGCAAAGAGAATGGCAACTGCTCGTTCCTCGGAACGGCCTCTGTCGTGTTCGGCGCTGTGCCGCCTAACGCGCCGTCGGTGATGCTGACGGCGCCGCGTACGTTTACGAATGGCGTTGGCTGCTACGTCGGCGCGGTTTCGAATACCGACCCTGCGTACGGCTACGGAAAAGCATGCTGGGTGCATGCAGTCGCCGCCGGCGCGCCGACGCCGACTCCCACGCCGACACCGACGCCGACTCCCACGCCGACGCCGACTCCGACACCGACCCCCACGCCGACGCCGACCCCCACGCCGACGCCGACGCCCACGCCGACCCCGACCCCGACCCCGACGCCGACGCCCACTCCGGCTCCCGCACCGTCGCCTTCGTCCAGCGCGGCGCTTTCATGCGGCACGCCGGTGCAAAAGGCTGGCGGCACGCCGAACGGTCTGATCACGGCCGACACGCCGACCACTGACGGCCTGCGCGTGTTCCAGAACAACGCACCGTTCAACCTCACGGTGACGACGAACTCGCCGAACGCCGATACCGTGGTCTGGTCGATTGCCGATTCGAATGGCGCGATCAAGACGCAGGGCAGTTTCCCGGTCAGCGCTGGCGTGCAGACCAACACCATCTCGTGCAAGTCGACGTGGTCGGGCTATGGCGCGATCACGGCCACGCTGCGCGCGAATGGCGGCACGTTGCCGCATAGCGGCACGCGTCCGACGGGTATCGCGACGTTCGGCGTGCTGCCGAATCTCACGTCGGCACTCGGCACGGTCACGTATGCGCATCAGGACCAGCATCGCTTCGGCATGCAAGGTTTCAACGGCAACATCGCGGCGCTGCGCGCGCTGGGCATCACGTGGACGATCGACGACCGTCAGCAGTCGCAGATGGAGCCGAACGGTCCGAACACGTACACGCCCAGCGTGAACGATCTCGATCCGTTCTATAAGGCCAATCCTGACCAGATGCGTATCGTGCGTCTCGACGGCATTCCCGCGTGGAATTCGAAGACGGGCCAGTTCACCGACAGCTATTACGCGCCGAAGGATCTGAACGAGTACCAGAACTTCATGGCGAAGGTCGGCACGGACACGAGCCTGATCCGCGCAGCGAACTACCCGAACCAGCAGAGCAACTACTATCAGGTGACGTGGGAGCCGAGCCTCGGCTGGGCCGATAGCGATGCGAACTTCGTCGCGATGTACAAGGCTGCCTACCAGGGCATCCACTCGACCGATCCGAACGCTGTCGTGATGGGCACGGGCAATCCGTTCGCAGCGAACTGCACGACCTGCACGACGGGCTATCTGCAGAAATTCGGCGCGCTCGGCCTGTGGAATTACATCGATGCCGTCTCGACGCACGGCTACTGGAATGCGGGCACGTACCCGGCGCATCCGCCGGAGCAATACGATTCGGATCCGAGCCCGGCGAACCAGGCTAACGCGCTCGACAATCAGATGGCGCAGCTGCGTCAGGTGATGCAGAACGGCAAGCCGAACATGAAGCTGTTCTTCACGGAAGCGGGCACGAGCTACGATCCGGGTCTGGCGTATGGTCCCACCGTGCCGTCGCAAAACCAGCTGTTCGCGCATGCGGCGGTTGGGGTGCGCTCGCACATCATCGTGCTGGGCGGCGGCGCGCAGCTCACGACGCTGTTCTATGGCGCGGACTATCCGGGCGAAGTGGGCTACGGTTCGTTCTTCGACCTGAACAATGCGCAGGGCGCGTTCGGTGCGTCGAACCTCTCGCCGAAGCCGGAAGCGATGGCATTCGCCACGATGACGCGTGTGCTCGACGGTACCAATACGCTGGGCCGCGTGAAGAACACGCCCTCGGGCACGTTCGTGTACGACTTCCAGCAGCTGAACAACGGCAAGGTCGTGACGGCCGCGTGGACGCACAACAACAGCCAGTGGCCCGCCAATGGCGTGTATAGCACGACCTATTCGACGAGCTATTCGCTGCAGGTGGACAACGCGGGTACGTCGGGCAACGTGACGAAGATCGACGGTTACGGCAACGTCACGACGCTTCCGTATTCGAACGGCCAGGTGTCGCTCACGCTGACGGAAGTGCCGCAGTACATCGTGTCGAACAACGCGACGGTCGCGAAGAACAACTCGACCGTGCCGGTTGGATACACGGGACAATAAGCGTCAAAGCGAGTTGTCTTTGAGGGACCCAGGAGGGCAACTTCCTGGGTCCCTTGTTCGTTAACGGGTACAGCACGCCGAATCGATGGTCGCCAGTGCCGGGTCGTCCGGCACGACCGGCCCGTCCGACAGCAGCACGCGAACCATGTAGTTGTAGTCTTTTCGGCGTATTACGAAGGAGGAAGACGGAAGATAGAGGCGGATCGGGAGCCGAGGGCCATTTGGGCGCGGTATCCGGCGCTATAGATGCGTTTGCGACCGGAGACAGATGCCGCTGGCGCAGATCGGACGACAATGCGTCGTAAGGGGCGGTAAGCCGGGGCGGGGAACAAGGCTGGAAAATCGGAGCCAGTCCACTGTGTGCGGAGTGCGCGCACGTTTCCGTATGCAACCCGGTCGCCGTGGCGTCGCCTGATGCGCGCTCCCGCGACTCATCAAGGAGCCGTTTCATGAGAGACATGCCTGTATCCACATCGCCCGTGAGTCCGATCAAGGACGAACGCGTCAATCAGGTGCTGCAGCGCTTGAACGCGTCGCGCCGCTTTCCTGGGCGCGAGGCGTTTGGCGGGCCGTCGGGCAACGATCCGGAGGCTTTCGCCGATTACGGCTTTTCGATTCATCCCGATCAGGGCGAGTTGATGTACGTGCTGTGTCGCGGGTTGCGCGCCACGCGGGTCGTCGACTTTGCAACTTCAATCGGCATGTCGGCGCTGTATCTGGCGGCGGCCATGCGTGACAACGGCGGCGGGCTCGTGATCGGATCGGAGCTGGTCGCGTCGAAGGCGGAGATCGCGCGTCAGAATCTGAATGAAGCGGGGCTCGCCCAGTACGCGGATATTCGTGTCGGCGATGCGCGGCAAACGCTGCGCGACGTAGGCGGTCCGATCGACTTTGCGTTGATCGACGGCTGGCCGTTGCCGGACGGGCCGTCACTCGCGCGCACGGTGGTCGAACTGGTTGCGCCGCAGTTGCGCGTCGGCGGATACATTCTGAACGACAATGCCGAACCCGATTTTCTGGAGTACATCCGCGATCCGGCCAACGGTTTCATTTCGATCACGCTGCCGATCAAGCGCGGAACCGAGCTGGCGCTGAAGATCAGCTAGGGCTCGACGGTAAAGTGGAACGGGGTTGATTCATCGAAGTGTGTCTTAAACTTATTGCACTGAGCCTGGACTCATCGCACTGAACCTCTTTCACTTCCACATGCTCAAGATCCTTGGAAAGGCATCATCCATTAACGTTCGAAAGGTGCTGTGGACTTGCGCCGAACTGAATCTTCCCTTCGAACGGGAGGATTGGGGAACCGGGTTCCGGTCCACACAGACGCCAGCGTTTCTCTCGTTGAACCCGAACGGTCTGGTACCCGTCATCAAGGACGGCGACTTCGTGCTCTGGGAATCGAACACGATCATCCGCTACCTCGCGTCGCGCTACGGCGGCGCGCACCTTTATCCGGCAGATCCACTGATGCGCGCCGCCGTCGATCAATGGATGGATTGGCAGGCAACGGACCTCAACCGCTCGTGGAGCTACGCGTTTCTCGCTCTCGTCCGGCAATCGGCTGCGCATCAGGCACAGGCGGAGATCGCGACGTCGATTGCCAGCTGGACCGCCCACATGCGCATATTGGACGGACAGTTGCAGGCAACGGGCGCATTCGTCGCCGGCAAGCAGTTCTCTCTTGCGGACATTCCCGTGGGATTGTCGGTCAACCGCTGGTTCAGCACGCCTTTCGAACACACGCCATTCCCGGCCGTATCGGAGTACTTCGAGCGCCTGCGCGAACGTCCGGGCTATGGAGACTATTGCGCCAACGGGTTGCCATAACCGGCACGGATCAGGCGAGATGTTGCGCTAAAATCGTGGCACCGCCGGGACGAAAAAGCCGGGCGGTCTGGTACGAACACTGCTGCCAGTGCGACCGAGAACAACAACGCCGCTGTGCTGACGGGGAATGCGGGCCGCTCGACGACATTCAGGCAAACGTTGTCGGCCTGTTACCTGAGCGTGGCAACTGAGCTTGCCGCAACTCGATCCGTCCAGCCTGCCGAGGAACAATCAGCGGCGAACTACACATAAGGCATTATGTATTCGACCTTGCCAGCGTTCGTATCCGCGCTGTTCCTGGGCTTCGGTGTCTACGTCCTGCTGACTGAAGGCGTGACGCGTCTGTCGACGCCCTTCGCGCTGATGTGCATGGCGACCTTCGCGTGGCAGGGCACGTGGGCGTTCCTGTTTCAGACCACGAGCCCCGAAGCGGCCGGCATGCTGGTCAAGGCTGGCTACCTCTTCATCCTGTTTCTGCCGACGACGTTCTATCACTTCGTGACCGAACTCGTCGAACGGCGCGACGAGCGGCCTCTGCTGATGGCGTCGTATGCGTTGTGCGTGATACTCGCGGTGTTGCTGGTGACGAGCGACGAGGTGGTTGCCGGTTTCGGCATTCATTTTTTCGGCGATTATCCGCGGGCGGGGCGCCTGCACCCCGTGCACGTGATGCAGACCGTGTTGCTCGCCGCTCGCAGCGGTTGGCTGCTGATCGTGTCGAGGCGTCAGGCGCGTGCGCGTCACAGGCGGCGTCTGCTGGGTCTCTGTCTCGTGAGCTTGTGTCTCTATTCGCTTGCGGCGAGCGACTACGCCGTCAACTACGGGTATGTCTTTTATCCGCCCGGCGTCATCTTCATTGCAATCAGCCTGGGCATTCTCGCCGTCACCATTGTGCGGCATGGTTTGATGCGGCAGTACTTTCTCGCCGCGACGGTCGCGCAAGAAGTCGCGATGCCGCTCGAAGTCATCGGCATGCATGCCGATGAACTCGGCAACGCGCTGCCCGAGTTGCTGCGCGGCTATCAGCTTGCGGTGCGGCACCAGTTGCTCGTGAACGGGCTGTATCCAGGCCAATCCGAGCGTTTGCCAACCCTGACCCGCGCAATTCGCCGTCAGATCGACAGCACGAGTACCGTGGTCGAGATGTCGCTTGCGTCGTTTACGCTGGACCGGCTCGATCGCCGGAGCTTCGGCCCGCAGTCCATCCGGCACTGCGTCGACTCGGCGCTGGATCGCTACCCGTTCTTGCCGGGCGAGCGCAGTCGCGTGTCCGTCATTCCGATCGACTCGCAGTTGCGATTCTCCGGCACGGATTCGCTGTTTGTCTTCGTCATCTTCAACCTGCTGAAAAATGCCTTGTACGCAATCGAGTCGAGCGGCTCGGGCATCATCACGATCAGCGCGGGGCGCGATGGCGGCTTTTGCGTCGTCCATTTCAACGACACGGGCCCGGGTATCGCGGCCGACGTGCTGCCGCATATCTTCGATCCGTTCTATTCGACGAGGCAACAAGGACACGCAGGCGGCATGGGACTCGATTTCTGCCGGCGAGTGTGCGACGCGTTCGGCGGCACGATCTCGTGTGCATCGACACCGGGCGTGTTGACCACCTTCACGCTCAGATTGCCGGAGCCGGGTTCGGCGGCGGACCGCGCAGTGCACGATCCGCCGGCACGGGCCCGGCGCTCGCGCGCCGGGCAGGGTGGAATCAATTAGTTCGTAACGGACGGCAGGATCACTTCATATTCCTTGACCCGCTCGATGATTCCTTCCGGGAAACGCCGGATCCGCTTGTCCATTCCGGCGAACAGGATCTGCTGATATCCGTGCGACACCGGACGTCCGTCCACGCAGAAGCGGAACAGCAGATACGCCGAACATTGCCGGACCTGGAACGTGTTCAGGTAGCAGTCGACGCGCTGGAACGGAAACGTCTCCTGCACGTATTCCTGATGCGCGCGTTTCGTGACAAAGGTGCCCCCTGCGGCCAGCAGATTGTTGTGAATGCACTCATGGAACCAGCGTTCCCGACACACGCCCTGCCACTCGAAATAGCGGGCGAAATACGTATTCATGAAGGCATTGGAGTCCTTGAGGTAGATGTCGATGACATGGTGAAAGGTCTTCTGAGGGGCCCCCTCGAGGTTATCGCTCGACAACAGTTCGGAAGTACGCGACAGAACTTGAGGGATGGCTTCGCGAGTCAACATGCATTGCTCCTTGGGATGGCCGCTTGCGGCGGCCACGCATTCCTTCTGCATGAAGGAATGCCCCAATTCTGGCCCCTCGACTGGAGTTTCCATTTCCGTTGCCGTTAATGGTCTGGTGGGGCGTGAACCGGCGACAGTCGACGGGAGCGGGGGCGCGGTTCCGCGCTGCACCCGTTTTCCTGCAATAACAGAGAGTTCAGCGATGAAAGTAGAAGATCTGATGACGAAGCGCGTCGTAACGGTCGGTTTCGACGACACGCTCGAAACCGTCAAGGACATATTCGAGCAATCCGGTTTTCATCATCTGCTCGTCGTTGAGGACAGGGAACTGCAGGGCGTGGTGTCCGACCGCGATCTGTTGCGGGCGTTGAGTCCGTTTATCGACAGCGTGGTCGAAACCCAGCGCGATGTCGGCACGCTGAGCCGGCGCGTGCATCAGATCATGAGCCGCAAGCCCATTACGCTGCGCCCGGACGCCGAGGTGAGCGAGGCCATCCAGCTGTTTCTGGCGCATCCCATCTCGTGTATTCCGATTGTCGACGGCGGGTCGAGGCCGGTGGGAATCGTCAGCTGGCGCGATGTATTGAAGGTCTGTTCGGAGATGTTGAAGTCGCCCGTCGATGCGGCCGGCGGCGTCGAGCCGGAAGCGCGCGCCTAGCCTCAGTTCATTTGCCAGCCAGAGCGCGATATTCCTGCGGCGCCATGCCATAGGCGCGCCGGAACGCACGCGTAAAGACGGACGCGCTTTTGAAGCCCAGTCCGAAGGCAATCTCCAGTACCAGCGCGTGCGGATAGCGGATGAGGTCATCGGCTGCATGGCGCAGCCTGAGATCGCGGATGTAGGCGCCGAGGCCGCCCTCATGCTGAAACAGGCGATACAACGTCGAGCGCGGAAGCTGTAGCGCGCTCAGTACGCTTTCGGGCGAGAGTTGATCGTCGCACAGATGCGCGTCGACGTAGCGGTGCACCCGCTTGACCATGGCTGCTTGTGATTCCGTGCAGGTGTCGTCGCGCGCCAGGCGCTGCGGTAGATAGCAAACGTCAAATGGGGTAGCGCAGTGGTCCATGCGGAATTGTTCTTTGCCGGAGCGCGTCCGGAAGTTTCGAGGTGAAGCGACGCGCTTCTCTCGGGAAGCCATCCGTCGCCACCTGCATCTACGACTACAACAGCACGGCCCTATCGATTGGGTGCTGGGACGCTGCAATATCAGCCCATCCATTCAGCAAGCGTTGTGCCATGCGGTCAAAGCCGATGGCAGCGGGAAAACCCCGGTGCCCGGGCGGACAATGTGGACGTTTTCGACCGCTGGTTATCGAAGACCTGGACGATTTCGGCCAATAGGCGATCGGGGCGCCGGCGATGTGCCAATACCGTCCACGCACGGGGCGAGCGCGGTCGTCCCGACGAAAAGGGGATAACCGCGAGGGAGTCCGGCGCGGCCTACGATGCCGCGCCGGATAGAAGCGCAGAGGCAGCCGCGCGCCGGCTACGCGTTGCCTTGAGAAACCTCATGGCGCAGTTCGGCGAGCAACGCCACTGCGCTGGCGATCCGGCTAGTCGGGTCCGTGGGCAACGCGCGTAGTCCGCGTTCGAGCGTATCGATCGCTTCCGCCCGGCGTCCCGTCGACCGAAGCAGGTCCGCGAGATGACGCGCGGCATCCACGCGCGCCGGCACGGAACCGAACGCGAGCGCCGTCGACAGGGCGGTGCGCAGCCCCTGTTCCGCAGCCGTCAGATCGCCGAGCGCCCATTGCGCCCGCGCCCGCGTAACCAGCAGTTCGCCGAGATAGACGCGTTCCTGGCGGGCCAGCGTTTCATCGATGGCGGCAGCGAGCATCGCCTCGCAGCTTTGCGCGCGCCCGGCGCGCAGCAGCAGTTCGCCGTGCTGCCACGCCATGAACGAATAGAACAGCGCACCGCCATTGCAGACGACATGATTGTCGAAACCGTCGAGCATGATGGTTTCCGCTTCGTCCGAATGGCCGAGCGCGCTGAGATGACAGGCGCGCAGGATCTGGCCCACGCCGCGATAAAACGCGAAGCCGTTCGCAATCGACACCGATTCGAGTTCGCTCGACAGGCTGCCGAGCCGGTCCGTGTCATCGAACAGGCACGCGAGCCACGAAGCGCCCTGCAGATTGACGGCATGCGCGAACGCATGCGGACCGGGTTCCGACGAACGCAGGATCAACATTTCCATCGCGCGCCGCGCCTGCCCGAATGCGCCGATCTGATAGGCGGCGAGTCCTTCGAAAGTCAGCGCGAGACTGGCGAGGTCGATGCCCTGCGAGCCGGTGCGCGTGTCGTTGCGCCCCACGCCGAGCAGATTGCCGCGCGCGAGACACGCCAGCGCTTCTTCGCTGTCGCCGAGCCAGAAGAGCGTGTTGGTCATCGCGACGTGGGCTTCGTCGAGCGACACGCGGTCGCGGCTGTTCTGCGCGCGCTGCAGCATGTCCTGCGCGGTGGCGCGCGCCTGCTTGAGCTGCAGCGTGGTCAATTGCGTCGTCCAGACGCCGAACTGGATCGCGGCGATTTCCGCTGGCTCGCAGATGCCATCGCCGATCGACAGCGCGGCTGCGTAACAGGCGGTCGCTTCCGCATAGAGCCAACCGTGCACGCTGCGCAGGCTCATGCCAAGCAGTCTGTAGGCATCGAACTGCAGGCGGCGCACGGCGTCGTGATCGGGGTTCGCCTGCAGCACGTCGAGGCAGCGGCGCAAAGGCGGAATGGCTTCGGCGAAGCGCGACGCCTCGACCAGCGCAGTCGCATGTTCGAGACACTTGCGGGCCTCGCGGTGATCCTCCTCGCGCGATTTCAGACGCCGCTCGATCGTCTTGCGACCGACGCCGAGCAACGTCGCGGCGGCGCTCTTGTTGCCCGCCGTCCGTTCGAGCGCGCGGTCGATCAGCAGATCTTCGGCGGCGGCCAGTTTGTCGCGTCCGTCGAGTTGCAGCAGCATGTCGGCGAGGCTCGCGCGCGAAACCGGACCGCTGGCTTCGTTGGCGAGAAACGGTTCGAGCGTGTCGACGTCGATCAGGGTATGTTCGGCCAGCACGCTCAACTGGCTGATCAGATTGCGCAACTGCCGGATGTGGCCGGGCCACGTGTGCTGGCTGAGCCGCCGCACGGCAGCGGGCGAAAACTCCAGATGCCGCGCCTGCTGCGAAGCGAAATGCGCCACCAGCGCGGGTATGTCTTCGACGCGCTGTTCGAGTCCCGGCACGGCAAGCACGAAGACTGCAAGCCGGTAGAACAGATCTTCCCGGAAACGACCTTCACGTGAGAGTTCGCGCAGATCGCGGTGAGTCGCTGCGACGACGCGCCCTTCGAAACGCAGGTTGGTCGAAGAACCGATGGGACGGAACGTGCGCGTTTCGAGGACGCGCAACAGTTTCGGCTGAAGGGCGAGCGGCAACTCGCCGATTTCGTCGAGCAGCAGCGTACCTTTGCCGACCTGCTGAAAGAGTCCCTGACGGTTTTCCGCGGCGCCCGTGAATGCACCTTTCACATGGCCGAATAGTTCGGCTTCAACGAGATGTTCGGGAATTGCGCCACAGTTCACGTCGACGAACGGTTCCTCGTGACGCGCGCTGCGCATGTGCACGCGGCGAGCAACCAGTTCCTTTCCCGAGCCTGTCGGCCCGAAAATGAGCAAGGCGTGATCGGTCGGCGCGACGCGATCGATCAGGCGGACCAGTTGCCGGAATGCAGGCGCGGTGCCGATGAACCCGCCGGAATTCATTTTGTTTTGGGCGAACGGAATGACCGGGGAAGAACTCATTGGCAACTGGGCTCCAGATAAATCCGCGCATGGGGTGCCGGGACCGTCCGCGGCAGAAATGGAAGTATGACGGGTTGTGCGGGATCCGGTGCTTTGAAATTAATCGGCGACGTTATAGTACCTGGGAATGGGCACGCGCTATTGTTTTGTGAATGCGTGCGATCTTTCTATGCGGTGCCTGGAAGGCCAGACACCGCTACCTCAATTCAAAAAAGTTCTCTACGCCTTCGAAGCAGGGCGTGTCGAAACCTTGTCGTACCACGTCTGCAACGCGTCGAATTCCGCTGGAATGGTCATCTTCATGCCACCTGCCGCAAAGTCTATCGTCACCAGCGTCGTGATGTCGGCCGCTGAAAATGCGTCACCCGCGACGAACGGCACTTGCTTGAGGCGATCATTCAAGTCGGCAAAGAAGTTGGCCACGCGCAGCTTGCTGCGTTCGACGATCTCGGGAATCTGTTCGTAAGCATGCGGACCTGACAACGCGCGACCTTTCAGGCCGGCTACAGCATTGCGCACACCTTCCATCACCGCCGCAAATCCGTCGAGTTCGGCGCGTCGTTCCCACATTGCAATCAGCGCTTTCTGTTGTGGTGTGGTACCCAGCAAGGCGGGCTTCGAAGGATACGCTTCTTCGACATAGCGCCAGATTGCCGGGACTTCGCCAATCGTCGTGCCGTCTTGCAGGGCAAGCGCAGGAACCTGGCGACGCGGATTGATCGCTACATACGCTTCGGAGAATTGCTCTTTTGCGCCAAGGTCCACGGCTTGAGTCGGGATCTCGATGCCCTTCTCGGCAAGAAAAATACGCACGCGGCGAGAATTAGGAGAAGCTTTGGATTCGTAAAGCGTGAGGCCGGTATTCATGTTCTGATCCAGTTCGATAAAAAGTTCTGGCTCGCCCTCGAAGGTTTTAATCTGAGGGCGAGCGCCTTCGCGCAAACTCAACCTGCTGTTTTGCCGCCGTCGACGGTAAGGATCTGACCGGTGACGAACGCGGCGCCATCGGCAGCGAGGTAGAGGACGGCTGCGGCGATGTCATCGGGTTTGCCGATGCGCGCGAGCGGCACCTTTGCGGCGAGCGCAGCCTTGTTTTCCGCTGTGCTGGTGAAGCGGTCGAGCATGCCCGTGTCGGTCGGACCTGGCGCGACGGCATTGACGCGAACGCCCGTCGAGGCGACCTCGAGCGCGGCCGACTTCGTGATGCCCTCGACCGCGTGCTTGCTTCCCGCATACACCGACGCGAACGCTGCGCCTTCGTGACCGTAGGTCGATGAGATGTTGACGATGCTGCCCGCCCGCTGAGCCGTCATCACGCGCAGCTCGTGCTTGAGGCTCAGCAGCGTGCCGAGGACGTTGGTGTCGAATGTGTCGGCGTAACTGTCCGCAGTCTGGTCGACCACGGGCCCCGGCCGGCCCTCCGTTCCAGCATTGTTGACGGCCACGTCCAGCTTGCCGTATCGGGCGACGGTCTGATCGACCAGATTGCGGACTTCTTCATCGTGGCGCACATCGGCCTGGACGAAGTGGGCTTCCGCGCCCGCTTCGCGCAATTCGGCTTCGAGCGCCGCGCCTTCTGCGGCACGACGGCCCGACACCACGAGGCGTGCGCCTGCGCGAGCGAATGCAAAGGCGGTTGCACGACCGATGCCCGTCAGGGCACCCGTAATCAAAACGACGGGGTGGTTCATTTGAGGCTCCTGTCAGATAGGTCCGCGACACATCGTTTGTGTCGCGCTGCTCGGTGAGCATGACGGAGCCAACTTTAGGCTTCTTGCGTGCTGCTGAAAAAGACTTTCCAGGCTGGAGGGCATGCCTGTCAGGCATGCGACCCACGTCCAGCCAAACCCGTGACCGAGCGCCGCACCTACGATCGCGCCCGATGGATCGAGCGCCTTGAGAGCAGGAACATCACCTGGCCGGCAGATAATCGAATGCGCCCTTCGATGTCACGAAGAAGATGCATTCAGTCTGCGAAATGCACTTCGTGACGTGCTGCTCGCCGCCCTTCTGGTACCAGTACGAGCCTGCCGGCAGTGGGCGATCCTGCTTCGAACCCGGAGGTTCGTTGGCTACGACGCCAGCTATGACGACGCCATAGTAGGAGGACGTGTGCGTGTGCACGCCACTCGCTGTGCCACCCGGCATCTTGATGTAATTGCTGTGCGCGCCGTTTGCCGGATCGCCCCAACCGTTGGCAACCGTCAGACCTTCCTTGTCCTGATAGAACTTCAGTTCAGTAACGGGCACGACCTTGGAGCTGTCTGCGTAGAGGTCGGCGTTTCCTCCGGTCGCAGCGGCGAGTGCAGGGATCGAGGCCAAAATCGCGGCGGCGATCGTGATGCGTCTGACGCTCTTCGTGAAAAACATTCTCAGTTCCTTTGAATTCAAGTTGAATAAGATAAGTATTGCGAAATGGAGCATTGATAGAAAGATCCGGACGGGTGTGTTATCTGTCTCGTCTTTAGTTGATCAGGCGGTCGGCTGCTGTTGGGCGTACAACTGCTTGCGATGTTCATCCGTCAGTTGCGCGGGGCGCACGGTTTCACCCAATGCATATGCGCGCTTGACGGCAGGTCGTTCGGCGACGCGTCCGAGCCAACGTGCGACATGTGGAAAGCGATCCATCGCGATGCCCTGCGCGGCATGCTGCGCTACCCATGGATAAACCGCCATATCGGCAATCGAGTATTCCCCCGCGATGTATTCACGGTCGGCGAGTCGCTTGTTCAGAACACTGTAGAGCCGCCCGGCCTCTTTGGTGAACCGTTCGATCGCCAGAGGCAATTGTTCTGATGCGTACGTACGGAAGAAAACCGTTTGACCCAGAATCGGCCCGAGACCGCCCACTTGCCAGAACAACCATTGCATGACGTCAATGCGACCACTCGGGGTGGAAGGAATGAACTGCCCCGTCTTTTCCGCGAGATGCAACAGGATCGCACCGGATTCGAATACCGATGCGCCGAGTTGGCGGTCCACAATGGCCGGCATCCGGTTATTTGGCGAAATCTTTTCGAAGTCGGCGGTTAGCTGCACGCCTTTGCCGAGATCGACGGGGTGTACCTGGTAAGTCACGCCCGTTTCTTCGAGGAAGATGGCAACTTTCTGGCCGTTTGGCGTGGGCCAGTAGTAAAAGTCGATCTCGGTATCGTTGATGGTCGCTGCAGTAGTCATGGAAATCTCACTGGTGATAGTCGGCATCACGTGGTTCGTGATTGATGGCGCCGAGTATGGGCGATCACCAGGATTCCAGAAACGGGTTGGACCAGAAAAGACCATTCGCGTAACGAGAACGCCGACATGGGCTGGTGGCCAAGGCAATTCACTGACGAAAGGTTGCAGGCGCTTTCGACAACACCGATCCACTCATCTTGTTACGCGAACGGTGCATTCTTCATTCGGGTCATTCCGCGTGTCCGGTGGATCGGGCAGTATCCAGACCGTTGCGTCACGGCCGTCTTCCATCTGGTCGGGGGTTACGTGCGCTGCTGATACGAATTCGGTCCCCAATGGAGCCGAAACTTTCTCACCGTTCGAGGTACAGGAAACATGACGAACCAGGCACTGATAGTGGTCGATATTCAGAACGATTACTTTGCAGGAGGGAAGTGGATATTGGATGGCGTCGACGCTGCCGCGGATAACGCACGCAACGTCATCGACGCCGCAAGGAAGAACGGCGATCTGGTCGTGCATATCCGCCATGAAACGCTGTCAAAAGATGCGGCGTTCTTCGTGCCGGACACCGACGGCGCTCAGCTTCATCCGAAGGCTGCCAATCTGCCCGGCGAACTCGTGATCGTCAAACACCATATGAATCCATTCCGTGGGACCGACCTGAAGAAGATTCTCGATGCTCGAGGTATCGAAACGGTGGTGGTAGTGGGAAACATGAGCCACATGTGTATCGATGCAGTGACCCGTGCTGCAGCGGACTTCGGCTACAGCACGACGGTGATTCACGATGCCTGCGCCACGCACGCCCTCGAGTTCAACGGAGTCGATGTGCCGTCATTGCAGGTACACGCGGCGTTTATGGCGGCGTTGAGTTTCGGATACGCGAAAGTCGTCTCTGCCGCGGACTTTCTGAATTCAGAGCGCCAACGCGCTGATTGAGGCAGGCAAGCGGCGATACCGCGCGCTTCCTGCGCGGTTCAATCGAACCTCAGTTTGTACGAGTAGAAACACGACGCCGCGACAGTGGTCAACTATGCGCGCCACAGGGAAGCCTTCGCCCGGAATGTTTCGATGGCAAGGTCGAGGAATGCGCGCACTTTCCGGTTGGCATGTCGGCCCTCGCGGTGCAACACGTGCACGGGTAGTGTCGCAAGCTCATACTCTGGCAGCACGATCCGAAGCCGGCCTTCTGCCAGTTCGGAAGAAATCTGACAAGACAGCAGGCACACGATGCCGAGTCCCGACATGGCGGCCGTCATCGCGGAGTCGTTTGTCGTGGTGATCAGGCGTGGCTGGATCGGCACGACGACAGGCTTCCCGTCCACGCGAAAGCGCCATTCAGGGGATGACGTCGAAGGCGTCGACTGGATGGCGACGTGAGACGTGAGGTCACCGGGGTGTCGCGGCTCGCCGTGTGCATCCAGATAGGCGGGAGAGGCGCAGAGCACGCTACGCACCTTGCCGATCGCGACAGCTTGCAGTGAAGAATTGGGCAGTTCCCCGATGCGAATCGCAACATCGACACCTTCGTCGACGAGATTTACCGTTCGGTCCAGAAACCAGCAACTCACGGTCACGGCCGGGTAGCGCGACAAATACTCCTGAACGATGGGCGTGACATAGTTCTTTCCGAACACTACGGGTGCCGTCACTGTCAGCTGGCCACGCGGTGTGCTGTGTGCGCCGACCGCGGCCTGCTCTGCTGCCTCCACTTTTGCAAGGATGTTACGGCAATCTTCGAAAAATTTTTCGCCGGCATCGGTCATTCTGACGATGCGGGTTGTGCGGTTCAACAGACGCACGCCGAGATGCGCCTCGAGTTCGTTGATCAGGCGACTGATGACGGATGGCGAGGTTTTGAGCTTGCGTGCCGCAGAAGCGAAGCCTTCTGTTTCGACGACGCTCACGAACGTCGTCATTGCCTGAAGTCTGTCCATGTTCAAAGAGACTGGCGCGGAAAAGAAAAGGCGGTGCATGTCGCTCCGCATCCGGTATCACGATCTATCGTCGACGCTTGCAAAAGGCGACTGATCGTTGCCGAGTGTAGTCACACATTGAACTGGGCAGAATCCCTCGGTAGGTCAATTCACACTTCGCGAAACGAGAACGGTGAGTAGTCTTATGTCCCCGAATCAGGCGGCTTCAGCTTGCCGCTTCGCGATACTTTGCAATTTGCGATTCGATTATCGGCGCCTGTCACGCAGCGGGTTTTGCGCCGTCGATCAGCATGGCGTCGCCGCAGATTTCGTCGGCGGCGAATCTGGTATCGGCGGGTTTCGGTGTCGCGGTGGTGCCGTCGTCGATGCGGCAGGTGCAGGTCGGAGGCGTCTCATACCATGAGCTGCAGGGCAAGCCGCTCGCGACGGGTAGTGCGCTGATCCATCGGCAGCGCGAAAGATCGCCGGCCGTGACGAATTTCGTCAGGATCGTGAAGCAGTATCGCTCGGCGGCGCGGCGTTCGTCGGGATCATGACGTACGCCGCGCAAGGATCGATCAGAGCTTCGATCCGCCGTCGACGCGCAACGTGTCGCCTGTGATCCAGCGCGCGTCGTCGGAGGCGAGGAACACGGCGGCGCCCGCGATATCGTCGGGCTGCGCGACGCGTTTGAGCGCCTGCATGCCTAGCGTGAAGTCGCGGCCGGCGTCCGTCTTCGCGAAGTTCGACATGTCCGTTTCGACGACGCCCGGCGCAATCGCGTTGACGCGGATGCCCCGTTCGCCGAGCGCGGACGCGAAGTGACGCACGAGCGTATCGACAGCGCCCTTGGTGGCTGCATACGCGGACAGATTGTTGACGGACGCGCGCGCCGCAAGCGACGACAGCAACACGACGCTGCTGCCTTCACCGAGCACGGGCAGCAACTGCTGCACGAGGAAGAACGGCGCGCGCACATTGACGGCGAACAGGTCGTCGAAATCTTCGACGGTCGTGTCTTCGATCGGCGCGGCCTTCGAGATGCCTGCGTTCGCGACGAGGATGTCGAGACGATCGCCCGTCAGCGAGCGCACGCGCTTTGCAAGTTCGTGCGGCCCGTTTGCGTCGCGCAGATCGGCGGCGACCTTGTCGGCCTGTCCGCCTGCCGCGCGGATCGCGTCGACGACGGCGTCGGCGGCTTGCGCTGCGCTGCTGTAGTGGACCAGCACGCGCGCGCCTGCTCGTGCGAGCGCGATGGCGGTGGCGCGGCCGATGCCGCGGGATGCGCCCGTTACGAGCGCGGTCTTGCCTGTCAGGTTGTTCATGATGAGATTCCGTTGAATGTGATGAGCGTGCGTTTACGCGTTGGATACGTCGGCTTCCGAGAGAAACTGATCGACATGCGCGACGAAGCGCTGCGGGTACTGGTACAGCGAGCCGTGATTGGCGTCCGGATAGAGGATCAGTTGTGCGTTCGGAATGTGCTGCTGCAGGATCCACGAGTTGATCGAATAGATGATCACGTCGTTGTCGCCGTTGATGACGAGCGTCGGCTGCCTGAGCGCGTCGAGATAGTCGTACGGGTTCTCGCGCGGCGCGCCCCATTTCGCGAGCGCGGCGAGTTGGGCGGGCGCGACCTTGTCGTTGGCTTCGGGATCGCGGTGCCCGGTGCGCAGACGGAAGCGCTCGACGAAGCCACGGCCGGCGGCCTGGCTCGCTTCGGACGGTGCGAAGTGCACGCGCAGCCACAGGTCATCGGGATGCGCATACGATGCACCGAAGATCTCCTGCGCTTCAGGCGTCAGCGACGCCATGCCTTCGCCGCTGCGCGGGCCGGTGCCGACGAGGATCACCTTGCGCACCAGTTGCGGCTTCGTGATCGCGAGTTCCTGCGCGATCAGGCCGCCCATCGAAAAGCCGAGCACGTCGACCTGCTTTAACCCAAGCGCTTCGATGAAGGCAGCGGCATTGGCGGCCATTTCTTCGATCGACTCTGGCACCGTGCCCGAGCTGCTGGAAATTCCGGCGTTGTTGAACAGGATCACTTCGCGGTGTTGCGCGAGACCGTCGGTGACGGCGGGGTCCCAATGGTCCATCGTGCCCGTGAAGTGAATATTCATCACGAGCGGTACGCCGTTCGTCTTGCCGAAGCGGCGATACGCGAAGCGGATACCGTTGGCTTCGACGAACTGGGTCGGCGCGGTCTGGTGAGTATGGCGGGTCATGGCAGTCGTCCTTTGATGAATCCGTTGCGAGTTGATTGCGACGCGATATCGCTGAAACGTATGGGCTATCTGTGGAGTGCTGCGACTGGCCCGTTCGTCTGAGTTTGTGTCAACGCCGTCCTGCAACGTAATGTAGGCGCCTCGAACTCCGAGGGAAAAGACTTTGTAGGCTGTACGGCATGCTTTTCAGGCATGACTCAGGCCGCCAGTGCGGCCCACCGTTTGCGCGCGGCGCTTCGCCCGGCATGAGGCCGGCCGATGTCGCGTACGCGATTGCTTTGCGATTTCATCCAGGGGCGGCGGCGCGCTTGAGCAGCGCGGCGTTCGACAGCGTTCGGCATTCTCTTGCATCGTCCGCCAAAACACAGGTTGCAATTGGCGGCGCGTCGTTTGGCCTCCAGCGGGCGTCTATGCTTAATCGGCGCATTCGCTCAATTGTGACCAAGGAGGCATGTCATGAAACCCGCGCTATGTGTCGCCGCCGTCAGTATGTTTTTCGGAGTCCAGCTGGCGCACGCCGTCTGCTCTCACGACGCCGTCTTTATCACGTTCAGTGACCAGATTCGTGGTTACTCCGCGCGCGCCAACGGAGCGACCGAACCCTGCCAGGTGCTGCAGGGGCCGCTCACCACCCTGATGTCGGCCGGGGCGATAGTGATCGACAGGAAGGACGCCTTTCACGTTGCGCAGTTTGGCAATGACGCCGTCGACATCTTTCCGCGCAAGGCCGAGGGCAATCAGGCGCCGGGCCGCTCAATCACGTTGCCGATGACAAATGACCTGCCCGGCATTGCGGTGGACTCTCGCCTCAACGACTTCGTCCTGAGCGTTCGTCCCTCGACTGCGGGCGTGATGGTCCTTCCCGTCAATAGCTCTGGGCCGATACCCAATCCCGTGCGCATTACCGATCCGAACATCACCCAGTACCAGAGCATCGCGATCGACGGCGACGACAATCTGCTGATCGCCGGTTATGACATACAGGGAGCGGCGATCATCGACACGTTCGGCACGAGCCGAAGCGTGAGCGCGCCACCGCTTCTGCGCAGCCTCACAGGTCCCAAAACCGGCCTGTTTCCGGGCCGCGACGTTTTTTTCTCGCAGATCGCCACGTCCATCGCTGTCGATCCCCGTACGGACGAATTATTCGTCTACAACACGACTGCCGATGCGAGCCAGACCCAGGTGAGCGTTTTCGCCGCCAAGGCGAGTGGCAACGTGCGCCCGCTACGGACTATCAGCGGTCCGGCCACGGGAATCATCGGCGAACGCTTGCCGCTGCCGGGTAACAAGATTGCCGTCTCCGAAGACGGGCGGCTCTTCATTGCCGGGCAGAACCTGCGCATTCTCGCGTTCGCGCCGGGAGCAAGGGGCAATGTGGCGCCGTCTCAGATCATCGAGGACTCCACGCCCAGTCCGGCCCGTTTCGCGGGGATCGCCTTCCGGTCGGGACGAGGCGGGCATAAGGATGATGACGGATGCTGGAGGAGAACAGACGAAGCCGGTAGAAACTGATCCGGTCGAATCGCAGCGCGTCCCGCAAGCTCGCTCAATAAGCACGAGACAGAAAGACCTGAATCTGCGCGACCACACCCGCGCCTTCGCCTACTGCCGAAGCGACACGCTTGGTCGACCCCGAGCGGACATCGCCAATTGCGAACACACCTTCGACGCTCGTCTGCAGCGATATCGACAGCATGTTCGCGTCGGGAGGGTCAATGCCCGTCTGCACGAAGCCTTTGCTGTCGAGCGAGATGCCGCACGTGTTGAGCCAGCGGGTGTTGGGGTCCGCGCCGATGAACACGAACAGGTGATGGATGGTCATACTCCCCTCGATTCCACCGGCGCCGCGATAGTGCACCCGTTCAAGCCGCCCTGTTCCTTCGAGCGCGGTCAGCTCGACCCGCGTATGAACCGTCACGTTCGGCAGCGACGTGACGCGCTCGACCAGGTAGTGCGACATGCTGTCCTCGAGCTTTGCGCCTCGAATGAACATGTGCACATGCTCGGCATGCGACGCGAGAAACACGACTGCCTGTCCCGCCGAATTGCCGCCCCCGATCAACATCACCGGTTCGTTGCGACATAGCTTCGCTTCGATCGGCGTCGCCCAGTAGTAGACGCCTCGGCCCTCGAAACGCTCGAGATCCTCGACGACGGGTCGACGGTACTCGGCGCCCGTCGCGATGACCACGGTGCGCGCGGTGATTCGATGGCCATCGGTAAGCTCGACGACGGGTGGTTGCCTGTCGCAATACAGCGCCTTGACCTCGCACGGGATGCCGATGTGCGCACCGAACTTCTGCGCCTGAACGAACGCGCGGTCCGCGAGCGCGTGCCCCGTGATGCCTGTAGGGAAACCGAAAAAGTTCTCGATGCGCGCGCTCGCACCGGCCTGGCCACCGGGCGCGCGACAGTCGAGCACCGCGACCGACATGCCCTCGGATGCCGCGTAGACGGCTGCCGCAAGTCCGGCGGGACCCGCGCCGACGATCGCTACGTCGTAGACATGGGCGGGGTCGAAGTCGGGAATCAGTCCGAGACACGACGCAAGCTGCCCTTCATCGGGGTTGCGCAGCACCGTGCCGTTTGGACAGATGACGAGCGGAAAGTCATCCGGCCGGGGTGTCAGTCCTTCGAGTAGCGCGACGGAATCGGCGTCCTGTTCAGCATCGAGTGTGACGTTCGGATAGGTGTTGCGGCGCAGGAAGTTTTGCAGCGCGAGCAGCCGCGGATTACCGGTCACGCCGACCAGAACGGCGCCGTTCACGCGCTCCATTGCAACGAAGCGCCTGAGAATCAGCGCGCGCATGATCTTTTCGCCGAGTTCGGCTTCACCCGTCAGTAGCGGACTGAGGTCGTCGGGCCGGACCAGCACTGCTTCGACGTCTTCGATGACGCAGGAATCCACGAACGAAGGCTTGTTCGAGAACTGGTTTACGTCAGAGGTGAATTCGCCGCGCTGGGTGAACGTGTGGATGATCTGCTCACGACCGAGGCCATCGCGGGCGACTGCCCGGATCTTGCCCGACAGCAGCACGAACATGCCCGGGGTGCGCTCTCCCACGCGATAGAGCATTGCGCCTTTGGGGTAGCGCGATACCCTGCCAAAGCGCCGCACTCTGCTGAGTTCCGCTTCGGTAAGGACGGGAAACAGTTGCTGCAGGCGTGGATGACTGCGCACGAAGGGCGCGTCGGTCAGCGCGTCGTCGTCGCTGCGGGTGTCCCCTTCTGCGGGCTGAGGGGGCGGCGTAGGGTCGCCCGGTACGGACTCGTTGCTCATCACTCATCCTCCTCTAGAGGCTAGCGAGTGAGAATCGTGTTGACGCGTCATCTTATCGATCTGGCGAATGCCGCGCATGCAAGGTGTCAAACCCACCTGGGCGCTCGTTCACGACACGACATGAATGGGGTGTCGATCCCGTCGCAGAGGTATTATTGCACCGTGGATACGCTGCTCTTTGGGTCTAATGCTATTGGGGCGTTTGAACGGGCGCATCTGGACGAAGCAAGGAATGGCGTCGTACGTGACGCAGCGACGGGAGCGCATCATGTCAAGTGAGTGGAAACGCAGGATGCGCCTGTTTGCCCAGCGTTTCTGGCAACCCACCAGTGCGTGCATGACCTGCATGCCGGGGAGCTGGGGCAATATCCTGAGCCTCGTGCACTGGACGATTGCGATCCAGACAGGGCTGCTCACGGGAGTCCTCGCGGTACTGTTGACTTTCACGCCAGCTGCGAAACTCTATTCGCATCGATATGGCAATGCGCTGATCGTCGGCTGTCTGACGGCGATAGGCGATGCGTTCTCGCATACGAGTCACTACCGGTTTCCCATTGTCGAACATGTCGCGACGGGCGTCGTTTCGGGTCTGCTTGCGCTGGCGGCTTCATATCTCCTTGCAGACCGTGCGCGGCGAATTCGGGCGGTATGGGCGCGGGTTTTTGGATAGGTTTTTGCTGGTCGGTGGAGAGGCGGTGGATGTCTTGTCGGAGGGGCGCTTCTTCGGGTTGGGGGGCGGCGATGAGCGGCCTTTAACCGGTCGTTCGAGATTGGGATTAGAACCGTCGACAGTTTCCACAAACGACTTGTAGATCGTTGTGAGCAACCTGTAGGGCACCGCACCCGATTCAATTTGCGCAAGACGAACTGATGATCCACTGGGCGGGATGGGTGACTATGTTTTGATCCCTCCGGTTTGCAGTTACGAGATCGTCCTGCGGTATGAAGCGGAGCCGCCGAATGGAGATTCGTATCATATGCTCGGTCTGGGCGACCGGCGATTGCCAGGCTTCGCGTAGGGTCGCATATTCTCGATGTCAGCGTGCTCGAACTTTTTAGCGTTTCAGTTGGATGGAGCGGAGATTCGAACGATTGACGACAGTTGTCGACGTGAGGCTTGGTCGGTAGTTCGTCTTGCCCAGCTATACATACCACCCGCGCGTCGGATGGCCGGTAGTCCTGGACGCGGGCGCTACGGAGCAGCCGTATGAATTCATGGGTAATTTGGCGTGGCGGACGTTTTGAGACGGTTGCCTGACCTGCACTGCTGCCCAACTGATTCAGGCGGAATCGGCCAGGAAGCGACGTTCGACATTGCCGCCTGGATCGTTATCGCTGCAAAGCTACCGGTAGACCGGTAGTCGTGAGATGGGGAGAAGTAATGCCAGCAGTGGGTGGCGGGCCGTCGCCAGAGCAATGGAAGAAGATGAGCAAGGCAGACAAAACTGTCTATTGGATATTCATTTGTGCGGTCGTAGCATTTATTGGATTTCTGGTGCTCAAAAAATTATCGAGCTAAGGTTCTGCACGCGTGCCCACCCTTTCACTTCCGTCCTCGGTCAGCAGGGCGGCAGCAATGGGCGGCACGCGGCCAGGAACGGTCAGCCGACACGGACGCCTGGATCGTTGACACCCATTAGCGGACCCGGTGTCAAGCGAGCAAACAATCCCCTCGACCAGGTGAGCGGCCGATGCCGATTCTACTGATCGAAGGCAGTAGCCAATCGCACCCGTTTCTTCGCTTCATGG
>Ga0207426_1000213_pt1 | contig 137311 bp, 123 predicted proteins | sample AraplaMF_Cvi_mMS_FD_184265 | JGI IMG/M metagenome (GOLD analysis project Ga0207426, IMG submission 184265) | Arabidopsis root microbial communities from the University of North Carolina, USA - plate scrape MF_Cvi_mMS (SPAdes) (version 2) | ecosystem: Host-associated > Plants > Roots >... | reverse complement strand
GCACCAAGAACAAGGACTACCGCGACGTCCTCTATGTCGAAGAATTGATCGGCCCCGATACCATCAACACCGTGCCGCCGGCGACGCTGGATGCGTTCCGCGACCACGGCAAGCCGCGCGACAGCCTGGAGGAGAACGTCGAGGACGCCTACCGCGTGCTTGAGGAGCTGGAGCGTTCCGGCATCTCGCTCGATGCCATCACCGAGGAACTGGTCAAGGACGGCGTCAAGCAATTCGCGGACGCCGCCGACAAGCTTTACGGCGCGGTCGCTCACAAGCGCGCGACTGTGCTCGGGGCTGCGATCGACCGCCAGCAGCTGTCGCTCGGCGACGGGCTCGGCAAGGCGGTGGCTGAGAGCACCGAGGAATGGCGGGCGTCGGCCAGGATCCGCAGGCTGTGGCAGCGCGACAAATCGGTCTGGACCGGCGCGGACGAGGACAAATGGCTCGGCTGGCTCGACAGCACTGCGAAAGCCGACGTCGCCGACTATGAAGATTACGCAAGCCGGGTGAAGGGCCAGAAATTTTCCGACGCCGTCGTGCTCGGCATGGGCGGGTCGAGCCTCGGGCCGGAGGTGCTGGCCGAGACGTTCGGGAAGAAGCCCGGCTTCCCGAAGCTGCACGTGCTCGACTCCACCGACCCGGCGCAGGTGCGGGCGATGGAAGCGAAGATCGACATTGCCAACACCGTGTTCATCGTCTCCAGCAAGTCCGGCGGCACCACCGAGCCGAACGCGATGAAGGACTATTTCCACGAGCGCGTCGCGCAAGCGCTCGGCCCGAAGGCAAAGACCGGCTTCCGCTTCATCGCGGTGACCGATCCCGGCTCGTCGCTGGAAAAGGCCGCGAAGAAGCTGAACTATGCCCGCATCTTCCATGGCGAGCCTTCGATCGGCGGACGCTATTCCGTGCTGTCGCCGTTCGGCCTGGTGCCGGCGGCAACCGCCGGCATCGACGTCAAGACCTTCGTCAAGCATGCGCTCGCCATGGCGCGCTCCTGCGGACCGGACGTGCCGCCGAGTGAGAACCCGGGCGTGCAGCTTGGCCTCGCCATTGGCCTTGCCGGCCTGGAGGGCCGCGACAAGGTGACGATCCTGGCCTCGAAGAAGATCGCCGATTTCGGCGCCTGGGCCGAACAGCTGATCGCGGAATCGACCGGCAAGGAAGGCAAGGGGCTGATCCCGATCGAGGGCGAGCCGCTGGGCGATCCCTCCGTTTACGGCAACGACCGGTTCTTCATCGACATCCGCGTTGAGGGCGAAGCCGACGCCGCCCATGATTCCAAGCTCGCCGCGGTCGAAGCGGCCGGGCACCCCGTCGTGCGCATCGCGATGAAGTCGATCGACCATCTCGGCCAGGAGTTCTTCCGATTCGAGATGGCGACGGCGGTGGCAGGCTCGATCCTCGGCATCAACCCGTTCGACCAGCCGGACGTGGAAGCAGCCAAGATCAAGACCCGCGAGCTCACCGCGTCGTTCGAGAAGACCGGCACCTTGCCGGACGAGCAGCCGGTGGTCAGCACCGACGAGGCCGATCTCTACACCGACGAGGCCAACGCGACGGCGCTGCGCGCGGCCGGTGCCAATGGCGACCTCACCTCGTGGCTCAAGGCGCATCTCTCACGCTCCAACCACGGCGACTACGTCGCCCTGCTCGGCTATATCGCGCGGGACAAGGCGACCATCGACGCGCTCCAGGCCATGCGGCTCGAAGTGCGCGAGAAGCGGCAGGTCGCGACCTGTGCCGAGTTCGGCCCGCGCTTCCTGCACTCCACGGGCCAGGCCTACAAGGGCGGGCCCGACAGCGGTGTGTTCCTTCAGATCACCGCCGACGACGCCAAGGATCTCGCCGTGCCCGGCCAGAAGGCCAGCTTCGGCGTGATCAAGGCAGCGCAGGCGCGCGGTGATTTCGACGTGCTCACCGAGCGCGGCCGGCGGGCGCTTCGGGTGCACCTCAAGGGCGGCCTCAAGAAGGGTCTCGCGGCACTCAATGCCGCGCTCAACGACGCGCTGAACTAAGGGAATATTGCAGATGCAACTCGGCATGATCGGCCTCGGCCGAATGGGCGGCAACATCGTTCGCCGCGTGATGCGCCATGGCCATTCGACCGTGGTCTACGACAAGGACGCCAAGGCCGTCGCCGGCCTCGCCGCCGACGGCGCGGTGGGCTCGGCGACGCTGGAAGACTTCATTGCGAAGCTGGAGCGGCCGCGCACGGCCTGGGTGATGCTGCCGGCGGGGCACATCACCGAGATTACGATCGAGACGATCGCCGGCGTGATGCAAGCTGGCGACGTCATCATCGATGGCGGCAACACGTTCTGGCAGGACGACGTCCGCCGCGGCAAGGCGCTGAAGGAGCGCGGCATCCACTATGTCGACGTCGGCACCTCCGGCGGAGTCTGGGGTCTCGACCGCGGCTATTGCATGATGATCGGCGGCGAGAAGCAGGTGGTTGACCGGCTCGATCCGATCTTCGCCGCGCTCGCGCCCGGGGCCGGCGACATTCCGCGCACGGAGGGGCGCGATGGCCGCGATCCCCGTATCGAGCAGGGTTACATCCATGCCGGCCCGGTCGGTGCCGGGCATTTCGTAAAGATGATCCATAACGGCATCGAATACGGCCTGATGCAGGCCTATGCGGAAGGCTTCGACATCCTCAAGAACGCCAACATCGAGGCGCTCCCCGCAGATCACCGCTACGATTTCGATCTCGCCGACATCGCCGAAGTGTGGCGGCGCGGCTCGGTGATTCCGTCCTGGCTGCTCGACCTCACCTCGACGGCGCTCGCCGACAGCCCGCAGCTTGCGGAATATTCCGGTTTCGTCGAGGATTCCGGCGAGGGGCGCTGGACGGTGAATGCGGCAATCGACGAGGCCGTGCCGGCCGAGGTCCTCACCGCGGCGCTCTACACACGTTTCCGTTCCCGCCGGGAACACACCTTCGCCGAAAAAATTCTCTCCGCGATGCGCGCTGGTTTTGGCGGCCACAAGGAGCCGAAGCAGCCCGGCGCGGCGAAACCAAAACAATAAGCGTACCCAAGCGAAGGCCGACAATTCGTGACAAAAGACCCGCAAGCCAAGCGCAAGCCGGACAATTGCGCCTTCGTCATCTTTGGCGTGACCGGCGACCTGACCCACCGGCTGGTGATGCCGTCGCTCTACAATCTTGCCGCCGAGAACCTGTTGCCGGAAAAGTTCTGCGTCGTCGGTGTGGCCCGCAAGGGTCAATCGGATGACGAGCTGCGCGGCAGCCTGATGAAAGGCCTGCGCGAGTTTGCGACAAGGCCGGTCGATGACGACCTCGCCAAACAGCTGCTGCAATGCGTCAGCTTCGTCGAGGCCGATCCAAAGGACCCGCCCTCGTTCGACCGCTTGCGCGAGCATCTGGACTCGCTGGAGTGTTCGCAAGGCACCGGCGGCAACCGCCTGTTCTATCTCGCCACGCCGCCCGCCGCCTTCGCGCCGACCGCGCGAGAGCTCGGCCGCACCGGCATGATGAAGGAGAACGGCGCCTGGCGCAGGCTCGTGATCGAAAAGCCGTTCGGCACCGACCTCGCCTCGGCGCGCGCGCTGAACGCCGAGCTGCTGAAGATCATGGACGAGCACCAGATCTACCGGATCGATCACTATCTCGGCAAGGAGACGGTGCAGAACATCCTGGTGCTGCGCTTTGCCAACGGCATGTTCGAGCCGATCTGGAATCGCAACCACATCGACCATATCCAGATCACGGTGGAAGAGAAGCTCGGCGTCGGCCATCGCGGCGGCTTCTACGACGCCACCGGCGCGCTGCGCGACATGGTGCCGAACCATTTGTTCCAGCTGATGTCGCTGGTCGCGATGGAGCCGCCAGCGCGCTTCGACGCGCATTCCGTGCGCTCCGAAAAGGCCGACGTGCTCACATCGATCCAGCAGCCGACCCGGGAGGAAGCGCTGAGGAACTCGGTGCGCGCGCAATACCTCGCCGGGCGCATCGGCGACGACGAGATCACGGACTATCGCAAGACCGAGGACGTCAAGCCCGGCAGCACCACCGAGACCTTCGTCGCGCTCAAGCTGATGATCGACAATTGGCGCTGGGCCGGCGTGCCGTTCTATTTGCGCACCGGCAAGGCGCTGGGCCATAAGCGCACCGAGGTCGCGATCAAGTTCAAGCAGGCGCCGCTGTCCATGTTCTCCGGGACCACGGTCGACCGCCTGTCGCAGAACTTCCTCACCATCGGTATCGCGCCGACCGAGACCATCGAGCTCCAGTTCAACGCCAAGATCCCGGGGCCGAGCATCACGATCGACGGCGTCGAGATGAAATTCAAGTACGGCGACTATTTCCGGGCCGATCCCTCGACCGGCTACGAGACGCTGATCTACGACTGCATGATCGGAGACAACATCCTGTTCCAGCGCGCCGACGGCATCGAGGCCGGATGGCAGGCGGTGCAGCCGTTCCTGGACGCCTGGAGGAGCGAAGGCACCAACGGCATCGAGACCTATGAAGCCGGCAGCGATGGCCCGAAATGCGCCGACGAGCTGCTGCGGCGCGACGGGCGAAGCTGGCGGAAATACTCGTGATCGCGGCCGGACAGCCGAAGCTGATCGTCGCCGGCGACGCCGAGGCGCTGGCGCTAGCCGCCGCCGAACGGGTGATGGCGCGGATCGCGGCCAATCCCTCGCGCATCGCGATCTGCCTGACCGGCGGATCGAGCCCGAAGAAGCTCTATCAATTGCTCGGCAGCGACGCCTGGCGCGGCAAGATCCCGTGGGACCGGGTGCACTGGTTCATCGGTGACGAGCGCTTCGTGCCCGAGAGCGATCCGCTCAACAACATGGCGGTGGCCCGCGCGACCTTTCTCGATCGCAACGCCCCAGCCGGCCACATCCACCCAATTCCGACCCTGGTTGAAAATCCGGACGAGGGCGCCGCGGCCTATGCGCATGCGCTGCAAGCTTTCTACGGCTCGGACCAGCTCGATCCGGCGCGGCCGCTGTTCGACCTCGTCCTGATGGGCGCCGGACCGGATGGCCACACCGCCTCGCTGTTTCCTGGCTACCCTGAAATCGAGGAGATCCGGCGCTGGGCCGTCGGCGTTCCCAAGGCGAACGTCGCGCCCTTCGTGCCGAGGATATCGCTCACCCTGCCCGCTCTGGCCTCCTGCCGCGAAATGCTGTTCGAGATTGCCGGGCACGACAAGCAGCCGATCTTGACGCGCCTCCTCAATGGCGAGAATCTGCCGGCCTTACGCGCGCGCTCGAATGGTGAGACCGTCTGGCTGGTCGACAGGGCCGCGCTTCCGGAGGACTTTCGTGGGCCGCGTTGAAGCACCTTGTGCGTTGATCGTGATGGGCGTGTCGGGTTCGGGCAAAAGCACGGTCGCAGGCGCGCTCGGCCAGCGGCTCGGCTGGCGCTTTGAGGACGGCGACAGCTTTCATCCCGCCAGCAATGTCGAGAAGATGCGGGCGGGCCATCCCCTCACCGACGAGGACCGCTGGCCCTGGCTCAACGCCATCGCCGACGAGATCGAGCGGGTCTGCAAGGGCGGTGGGCACATCATCATCGCCTGCTCGGCGCTGAAGCACACCTATCGCGACGTGCTGCTGCGCGGCCGCAGCGACGTCCGCTTCGTCTTTCTGCGCGGCACCAGGGAGCTGATCGCCGAGCGGCTGGCGCAGCGCAAGGGCCATTTCATGCCGCCCGGGCTGCTGAAGAGCCAGTTCGACACGCTGGAGCCGCCCGAAACGGGCGAGCACGTCATCACCGTCTCCATCGACGAGACCGTCGAGGCGATCGTGGACGGCATCGTACGGCAATTGAAACTGGGCGGCGCGATACCCAAGGTTCTGCCATGACCCCTATCTCACTCGTGGTCTCCGACGTCGACGGCACGCTGCTGACCAAGGACAAGACGCTGACGGACCGCGCGCGGAACGCGGTGCAGCGGCTGCACCAGGCCGGCATCGGCTTCACCATCACCTCGAGCCGCCCGGCGATCGGCATGCGCTTCCTGATCGAGCCGCTGGCGCTGTGGCTGCCGGTCGGGCCCTTCAACGGCTCCTCGATCATCGATCCCGAAATGAGGCCGGTCGAGCAGCACCTGATTCCGGCGAGCGCCGCCGAACGCGCCTTGCAGATCCTCCGCGAGTTCGGCGCCGATATCTGGGTCTTCACCGCCGATAAATGGCTGATCGACAACGCGAGCGGAAAATACGTCGCCCACGAGCAGCACACGATCCGGTCCGATCCGACAATCGTGACCGACTTCACGCCGTATCTTGCGAGCACCTGCAAGATCGTCGGCGCCAGCGCCGACGCGGCCGGGTTAGCTGCCTGCGAGAAGAAGATGCAGGAGGCGCTCGGCAGCGCGGCCACCGCAGTCCGCTCCCAGACCTATTATCTCGACATCACCCCGCCCGGCTTCAACAAGGGCACCTTCGTCCAGGCCATGGCGAAGCGCCTCGGCATCTCGACCGATACGGTCGCCACCATCGGCGACATGCAGAACGACCTCGCGATGTTCCGCGTGAGCGGCACCTCCATCGCCATGGGCAACGCCACCGACGACGTCAAGGACGAGGCGACCCACGTCACCGCAAGCAACGAGCAGGACGGATTTGCGGAGGCGATGGAGATGATCTTGAAGCGGAACGAGGCGGGCTGAGCTGGCTGCGGTTGGTTAAACCTCTCCCGCTTGCGGGAGAGGTCGCCGCGTAGCGGCGAGTGAGGGCTCTCTCCTCTTGGGGGTACTCGCCCAGCGGAGACACCCCCACCCCAACCCTCCCCCGCAAGCGGGAGAGGGAGCACACCTCCCTCGTGGAGGCAATCAAGCCTGCTGCCGTCGCGCGCTCGTCTAGGTCACTATTTCGACCGCTGCACCGCCGGTTTCTCGCTCTCCTGCCTTGCCGCCGACAGGTTGTGCGCGGTGTTGATCAGCGCGATGTGGGTCAGGGCCTGCGGGAAGTTGCCGGTCTGGCGCCGGGCGCCTGAATCGTATTCTTCTGCGAGCAGCCCGACATCGTTGGCGATGCCGACCACGCGGTCGAGCAGGACCTGCGCCTTGTCGAGATCGCCGGCCAGCACGTGGGCATCGGCAAGCCACAAGCTGCAGGCGAGGAAGGCGCCCTCGATCGGCTGCTGCTCCTCTGAGATTTCGCGCGGATCGTGCCGGAGGACAAAGCCGTCGCGCATCATGTGTTTCTCGACGGCGGCGATGGTGCCGCGGATGCGCGGATCGCCCGCAGGCAGGAAGCCGACGGCCGGCAGCAGTAGCACGGATGCGTCGAGTAATTTCGAGCCGTAGGACTCGACGAAGGCATTCTCCTCCGCATCGAAGCCGTTGCGGCAGACCCCGCGATGAATGGCCTCGCGCAAGGCGCGCCAGTGCAGCAGCGGCGCCTTGAAGCCGAAGGTTTCGGCACTCTTGATGCCGCGATCGAAGGCGACCCAGGCCATCACCTTGGAAAACACGTAATGCCGTGGCTGGCCGCGCCGCTCCCAGATGCCGTGGTCGGGACGATCCCAGACTTCGGCGAGATGCTGGAGTACCGCGCATTCGAGCGCCCAGGTCGTCTCGTCGTCGAGCTTGAGCTTGGCCATGCGCGACTGATGGAAGGCGTCGATCAGTTCGCCGTAGACGTCGAGCTGGAGCTGCGCATGCGCGGCATTGCCGACGCGCACCGGCTGCGCGCCCTCATAGCCGGCGAGCCAGCCCGCCTCCCATTCCAGGAGGCGCCGCTGGCCCCAGATGCCGTACATGATCTGCATGTTCGACGGCGAGCCGGCCGCGGCGCGCAACAGCCAATTGTGCCAGGCGAGGGCTTCCTCGGTGTAGCCCGAATTCATCAGCGCCAGCAGCGTGAAGGTGGCATCGCGCAGCCAGCAGAAGCGGTAGTCCCAGTTTCTGGCGCCGCCGAGCTTTTCCGGCAGCGACGTGGTCGGCGCGGCAACGATGCCGCCGGTCGGACCAAAGGTCAGCGCCTTCAGCGTGATCAGCGAGCGCACGACCAGGTCGTGATAGTCGCCGTCCCGGGTGCAATGGCCGCACCATTCATTCCAGAATTTCTCGGTCTCTTGAAAGGCGATCTCCGGATCGATGGGCTTGGGCGGGTCGAGATGCGAGGGGCCGTAGGTCAGCACGAACGGGACGGTCTCGCCTGCCCTCACCTCGAAGTCGGACACCGTGGTCAGGTCTTCGCCGCGGATCTCGACAGGGGTGCGCAGCACCGTCATGTCCTGCCCGGCGATGGCCATCAGGGAATGATCGATCCGCCGCACCCAGGGAATATCGACGCCGAAGCCGAAGCGGATGACGAGCTCCATCCGCATCTTCACCGTGCCCTTGATGCCGCGGACCAGGCGGACAATGTCGGAGGCCTTGCCGCGCGGCGGCATGAAGTCGATCAGCGCGACGGCGCCGCTTTTGGTCTCGAAACGCGTCTCGAGGATGAGGGTATTGCCGAGATAGCGGCGCGAGATCGAGGTCGCATCCTCGGCCGGCGCGACCAGCCAGCGGCCGTTCTTGCGGTCGCCGAGGATCGCGGCAAAGCAGGCATCGGAATCGAAGGCCGGCCAGCACAGCCAGTCGATCGAGCCGTTGCGCCCGACCAGCGCCGCGGTCTCGCAGTCGCCGATCAGCGCATAGTCCTCGATCCTCTGAGACAATGTCGTGCGAGCCTGAAAGAACCCCGCCCGATCAACTCCCGCCGGTCAGGGAACGTTCCCGCGTCGCCGCTCGCAAGGCCGTGAGGTCGACCTTCGCGGCGATCTTGTCGAGCGCGACGGGAAGGCGCTGGCGCCAGTTCGGATGCTCGTCGATCGTGCCGGGAATGTTGGGCTGGTCGATCACGCCGAGCAGATCCTCCATGGACACCGCGAGCAGGCGCGAGGGCGTGCGCGACAGGAAGGCGAGTACGGAATAGAGGTCGTTGGCGTTGATGCCGTTCTGGCGCAGGATCGCGTCGAGCCCGCCGAGCGCATCCCAGCGCGCCTGGTCGTCCTCGCCGGGATCGAGCCCGAGCGAGCGCTTCATCTTGAGGTCGCTGAAGGAGCGCCAGCCGGCATAGGTGCACAGATCGTGCGTGTTCAGCGTCACCAGCGCGTTGGGCCGGTAATGGTCGACATTGCGGAAGCGGCCGGCCTCGTCGCGCTCGAACATCATGACGAGATAGGACCAGATGCCGAAATCCTGCATGGTCTCGCGGAAACCTTCCGGCACGGTGCCGAGGTCCTCACCGATCACGATGCATTTGTGGGCCGCGCTCTCGCGCACCACGGCGCCGAGCAGCGCCTCGAACGGCATCTGGACATAGGCGCCGTTGTCGGGCTTGAAGCCGCGCGGCACGAGATAAAGCCGCTTGAGGCCGAGCACGTGGTCGAGCCTGATGGCGCCGGCATGGCGCATCGATGCCGCCAGCATGTCGGCGAACGGCACGAAGGACTGGGCCTCGAGGCCGCCGGCATTGAAGCCGGCAAGGCCCCAATCCTGGCCGATCGTGTTGAGCACGTCGGGCGGCGCGCCGACCGCGAGATGCCGCGAGATCGCCGTCTGCTCGTTCCAGGCATCGAAGCCGTTCGACTGCACGCCGACGGCGACGTCGAGATAGAGCCCGACGCGCATGCCGAGCTGGTGAGCAAGCTCCTTGGCCGCATGCAACTGGCTGTCGGCGGTCCACTGCACGAACTCGACGAACTCGACCTCGCGCTTGTCGGCGCCGTTGCGCAAGCCCGCGAGTTTCGCTTCATCCGGCTGCTGCCATTCGGACGGCCATTCCCACCACGGCCGGTTGAAGCGATGGCGCAGCACCTCGAAGCAGGCAAAGCGCGACAGCAGCGGGGCGCGGTCGGCACGGAAGGCATCGAACTGGTTGCGACGGACGCCGCTCGCGCCTCTCACGAAACTGTCAAAGGCAGCGCGCAGGGCCAGCCATTTCAGCGCCGCCATGTCGGCATAGGGCACACGGTCGCCTTGGCGCAGCCGCGCGGCGGTCGCAGCCGCGTCGGGGATAAGGTCGGCGGAAAATTCCGGGATCGCCTCGACGTCGATATAGAGCGGATTGAGGAACAGCCGGCTGTTCGGCGAATAGGGGCTGCAATCGGCCGGCTGGTCATCGAACAGCACATGCAGCGGATTGAGGCCGACGCCGTCCGCGCCGAGCTGCTTTGCCAACCGGACCAGGCCGGCGAGATCGGTGAAATCGCCGATGCCCCAATTGCGGTCGGAACGGACGCTATAGAGCTGCACCGCGAGCAGCCAGCCGCGGTCGAAATCGCCGCCGAAGGCGCGCTCGGGCGCCACGATCATCGGCACCTCTTCGCTCACGCCGCCGGCATCGGTCAGCGTCAGGCGGTGATAGCCGAGCGGAATCCCGTCGGGCCAGGCGATCACAAGCTCGCGCGTCTCGCCTTGCGCGATCACATTGCCGTTGCCGACGACCTTCCATTGCAGCGGCGGCGTCCCGGTGGCGACCAGCTCGGTGCGCGGATGGCCCAAGGCGCGGACCACGACAGGGCCGCTGACGAAGCGGTAGACCCGCTTCTCCGGCAGGGCGTCGAGGATGGATTTGAGCGCCTCGGGCGCGGTGACCCGCAGCTTGCCGAGGGCGTCGACGAATTCGGACTGAACGCCCTTGATCCGGGCTTGAGCTAAAAGATCCATTCGGCACGCAGCTTGCAGGCCATGGTTTGGCCGGGGGCATCGATTTTAACGAGGTCGAGGAAGAGGTTAGTCAGGGGTAACTCGCAAACTGCGCCTGCCGTTCCCCAGGGAACCAATGACACACAAGCGGCTTTCTATAATGGTACCAAGCGTAGGTTCCCGACAAGGGAAACGGGCTCCTGCTTTCTTGTCAATGGCATCACCGTGAACAAGACAATTCAAACTGTCGAGAGTGCCGCAGCCGGCAGCGCTTTCCTCATCGAAGACATCTATCCTTTGATCGACGGCGGCCGCTTCGCCGTGAAGCGCACTGCCGGCGAACGGGTCGAGGTCTGGGCCGACATCTACCGCGACGGCGACGCCGTCGTCGGTGCGGCGCTGGTCTGGCGCGGAGAGCAGGATCGCGAATGGCGGAGCGAGCCGATGATCCATCACGGCAATGACCGCTGGTCCGGCGCGTTCACGCCCCTTGAGCCCGGCCAATATGTCTACGCGATCGAGGCCTGGACCGACGAGTACGCCACCTGGTCGCACGCCGTCGCGCGAAAACAGCGGACCGGGGCCGATGTCAGCCTCGATGCGATCGAGGGCGCCGGTCTCCTGACCAAGGCGCATAGCGCGCGGCAGGACGCCGCAGCTATCATCATCAAGCAATGCGAAGACTATCTCCAGACCGGCGACGTCACCCCGCTGCTGGCGGCCGAGCTCGGCGAAGCGATGGCCGAGAGCCAGTCGCGGCCGGATCTTACGCGCTCGCCGCCCTTTCCGCTGACGATCGACCGCGACAAGGCGCGCTTCAGTGCCTGGTACCAGATGATGCCGCGCAGCCAGAGCGAGGTGCCAGGCCGGCACGGGACTCTGCGCGACTGCATCGCGCGCGTACCCGACATCGCCGCGATGGGCTTCGACGTGCTCTACTTCACGCCGATCCACCCGATCGGGCACACGCGCCGCAAGGGCCGCAACAACGCGCCGGTGGCGAGCGCGGATGATCCCGGCTCGCCCTATGCGATCGGCTCCGCCGAAGGGGGGCACGATGCGCTGCATCCCGAGCTCGGCACGATCGAGGATTTCCGCGCGCTGGTCGCCACATGCCTCGAGTACGGGCTCGAGCTCGCGCTCGACTTCGCCGTGCAGTGCTCGCCGGACCATCCCTGGCTGACGCAGCATCCGGAATGGTTCAAATGGCGGCCGGACCGTTCGGTGCGGACGGCGGACGGACCCTATTCGGACATCGTCATCCCCGATTTCGGCTCGGTCGACCGGGCCGGGCTGTGGAATGCGTTCCGCGACGCCATGCTGTTCTGGATCGACCATGGCGTGACCATCTTCGCCATCGACAATCACGACACCGCGCCGCTTGCGTTCTGGGAGTGGCTGATCAGCGACATCCGGCGCCGGCATCCCGACGTGATCCTGTTCTCCAAGACGTTCGCACGGCCGAAACTGATGAATGGCCTTGCCAAGCTCGGCTTCGCGCAGTCCTTCAGCTACTTTCCCTGGCGCACGGGAAAGTGGGAGCTGGAGCACTATCTCGGCGAGCTGACGCGTTATCCGGAGCGGGACTTCTATCGGGCGAACCTGTTCGTCAACACCGCTGACCTCTTGCCCTATCATCTCCAGAGCGGCGAAGACTGGGCGTTCAAGTCGCGTGTCGCGCTGGCGGCGACGCTGTCGGGCAATTACGGCATCTTTGGCGGTTTCGAGCTGCTCGAACATGCGGCCATTCCCGGCCACGAGGAATATCTCGATTCCGAGAAGTATGAGATCAAGCAGCGCGACTGGGACGCACCCGGCAACATCAAGCCCTACATCGCCGCGCTCAACCGCATCCGCAACGAGAACGCGGCGCTGCAGCAGACCTCTAACCTGCGCTTCCTCGGCATCGAGGATGGCGAGACGATCGCCTTCGCCAAGGAGGCGGCCGATCCCGCGAACACCGTCGTCGTCGTGATCGCGCTCTCCTGCCATGCGCGCGAATTCTGGCTGCCGCTCGGCGACGTCACGGTTGACGCCGGCGGGCAGCGACACCATGTGACGGCACTCGAAAACCTCCTCACCGGCGAACAGTCCCGTATCGAGTGGGGCGGGATCAGGTTGCGTATCGATCCCGACCGCGATCCGGCGCTGCTGTTCCGCTGCCTGGCGTAAGGGGTCACGCCATGAACGTATTGTCTTCCGTCGATACCAAGAAGGCCGAGGCTGCCGAGGTCGTGGATGAGCTCTGGTACAAGGACGCCATCATCTACCAGCTCCACGTCAAGGCCTTCGCCGACAGCAACAATGACGGCATCGGCGACTTCGCCGGGCTGACCGAGAAGCTGCCCTATCTGCAGGAGCTCGGCGTCACCGCGCTGTGGCTGTTGCCGTTCTATCCCTCGCCCGGCCGCGACGACGGCTACGACATCGGCGACTACGGCTCGGTCAATCCCGATTTCGGGACGATGAAGGACTTCAAGCGCTTCATCCAGGAGGCCCAGAAGCGCGGCCTGCGCGTCATCACCGAGCTCGTTGTCAATCACACCTCCGACCAGCACAAATGGTTCAAGCGCGCGCGCCGCAGCCATCCGGGCTCGAGCGCCCGCAACTGGTATGTCTGGAGCGACAACGACCAGAAGTACCAAGGCACGCGCATCATCTTCACCGACACCGAGAAATCGAACTGGACCTGGGATCCTGAGGCCGGCGCCTTCTACTGGCACCGCTTCTTCTCGCACCAGCCCGATCTCAATTTCGACAATCCGCGCGTGGTCAGCGCCATCATCCAGGTGATGAAGCGCTGGCTGGATGCCGGCGTCGACGGCTTCCGCCTGGACGCCATTCCCTATCTCTGCGAGCGCGAGGGCACCTCGAACGAGAACCTCCCGGAGACGCATACGATCATCAAGCGCCTGCGCCAGGAGCTCGACGCCTATTCCAAGGGAAAGCTGCTGCTGGCCGAAGCCAATCAATGGCCGGAGGACGTGCAGGAATATTTCGGCCGCGGCGACGAATGCCATATGGCCTACCACTTCCCGCTGATGCCGCGCATCTACATGGCGATCGCCCAGGAGGACCGCTTCCCGATCACCGACATCCTGCGCCAGACGCCGGACATTCCGGCGAGCTGCCAATGGGCGCTGTTCCTGCGCAACCACGACGAATTGACGCTGGAGATGGTCACCGACGTCGAGCGCGACTATCTCTGGACCACCTATGCCAACGATCCGCGCGCCCGCATCAATGTCGGCATCCGCCGGCGCCTTGCGCCGCTGATGGACAACGACCGCCGCAAGATCGAGCTGATGAACTCGCTGCTGCTGTCCTTCCCGGGCACGCCGATCATCTATTACGGCGACGAGATCGGGATGGGCGACAACATCTATCTCGGCGACCGCAACGGCGTGCGCACGCCGATGCAATGGAGCCCGGACCGCAATGGCGGCTTCTCGCGCTGCGACCCGGCCCGTCTCTACGCGCCGCTGATCATGGACCCCGTCTACGGCTATGAATCGGTGAACGTGGAGGCGCAGTCGCGCAGCCTGTCCTCGCTGCTGAGCGCCACCAAGCGGCTGATCTCGGTGCGCAAGTCCACGCTCGCCTTCGGCCGCGGCACCATGACCTTCATCCGTCCGGCCAACCGGGCAGTGCTCGCCTATGTCCGGCAATATCACGACGAGGTGATCCTGTGCGTGGCCAACCTGTCGCGCGCGGCCCAGGCGACCGAGCTCGATCTGTCGCCGTGGAAGGATCGCATCCCGCAGGAGATGCTCGGACGGACGCGATTTCCGCCGATCGGCGAACTGCCCTACATGATCACGCTGGGGCCCTACGGCTTCTACTGGTTCCAGCTTCAGGAGCGCGACAAGTCTGAGCCGGTGGTGCCGCGCGCGGTGCCGGAATTCGAAACGCTGGTGGTGCCGGTGAACTCGAACTGGGTTTCCCTGGCTCGCGAGCGTGGCGTGTTCGAGCGCGACGTGCTGCCGGGATTCCTGTCGAGGACACGGTGGTACCCCGAGCACAATCCCAAGCACATCGAGACCGCGCTCACCTCGGCGGTGCCGTTCTGCGACATCGGCGACAACCGGCCCTGGATCGCCTTCTTCGAGGCGAAGCAAGGCGACCCGGCGACACGCTACGTGCTGCCGCTGCAGATCGAATGGGTGCGCTTCGATCGCGAGCGCTTCAATCCCAAGGCGCTGGCCGCCGTACGCCAGGGCGCGCGTGAAGGTACGCTGCTCGACGTCGCGAGCGAACAGATCTTCATCGGCCTGTTCCTGCGCAACCTGTCGCAGAACCTCGTGGTGGAGGAGAACGACCTGCGGCTGGAGTTCAAGGCCACCAGCCGGTTCGCCGACTACACCATCAAGGAGCCCCAACGCATTCGCGCGATCGAGCAGTCCAACAGCACGGCGCTCGTCGACAATCAATACGTCGCCAAGATCTATCGCCGGCTCGAAGACGGCATCAACCCCGAGATCGAGATCGGCCACTATCTCACCGAGGTGGCTCGCTTCGCCAATGCGCCGGCGCTGCTCGGCAGCGCCGAGCTGGTCGAAGGCAACCGGCGCAGCGTGCTCGGCGTGCTGCATGCCTATGTCGAGAACCAGGGCGACGGCTGGACGATGACCACTGGCTATCTCGACCGCTACATCGACGAGCAGCGGCTGGTGTCGGCGGGCGAGATGCCCCGCGAGACCCAGGAGCAGGCGCCCTATCTGCACTTCATCGCGCAGGCCGGCCGGCGGCTCGCCGAGTTGCATGTCGCGCTGGCCGCGGCAAAGCCGGCCGATCTCGCGCCGGAGCCGTTCAGCCCCGCCGACGTCAAGCGCTGGACCTCCGATCTCAAGGCCCGCGCCGAACGCGTCTTCGAGCGGTTGGCCGACAATCGCGACGGCCTGCGAGAGGCCGACCGCCCGCTGATCGACCAGCTCGCGACCACGCGAGCGAGCCTGCCCGGTCATGTGACTGCGCTATTGCCTTCCGGGATCGACGGGTTGAACATCCGTCATCATGGTGACTTCCGCCTCGGGCAGATTCTGATCGTGAAGGACGACATCTTCATCATCGATTTCGACGGCGATCCGCGCCTGCCCGTGGCCGACAAGCGGCGCAAGCTGCCCGCCGCCCGCGACGTCGCAGGCCTCATCCGCTCGATTGATCTTTCGGTTAACAGGGCCCTTAGCCGGGCTCTTTCGAGCGGGACCGAGGAGCAAGGCCGGCTCACGGCCGCGCTCGACGAATGGCGCGGGCGCGCCACCGCGACCTTCCTGTCCGCCTACCGCGACGCGATGACCGACCGGCGGCTCTGGCCGCAAGATCCGCAGGCCTCGGATGGCCTGTTAAGATTTTTCCTGCTTGATCAAGCGTTCGACGAAGTAGAGTACGAGCTGTCCCACCGGCCTGAGGGGCTCCATGCGCCGCTGACCGAGCTGCTTCGCATTCTGTCCAACGCCGAAAGCGAAGCCTATGCCTAAACTTCCAGCCGAAGCCTACGCGATCATCGAGGGCCGCCACTCCGACCCCTTCCACTATCTCGGGCTGCATCCCGAGGGCGGCAAGAGCGTGGTGCGCGCGTTTCTGCCCGAGGCCTCTAATGTCGAAGCGGTGGGCGACCATGGCGAGGTGGCGAAGCTCGACCGCGTCCACGATGCCGGCCTGTTCGTCGGCGCGCTCCCGAACGGCTCGAAGCACTACCAGCTCCGGGCCAAGTTTGGCGACAATGTCGTCGAGTTCGAGGATGCCTATCGCTTCCCGCCGATCCTGACCGATTTCGATCTCTATCTGCTCGGCGAAGGCACGCATCAGCGCCTCTATGACAAGCTCGGCGCCCATCCGATGCGGCTCGAGGGCATCGACGGCATCGGCTTCGTTGTTCTGGCGCCGAATGCGCGACGCGTGTCCGTGGTCGGCGACTTCAATTTCTGGGACGGGCGGCGCCATCCGATGCGGGTGCGCGGCGCCGGCTATTGGGAATTGTTCATCCCGCATGCCAAGAACGGCGATCACTACAAGTTCGAGATCATCGGCCCGCATGGCCATTTGCTGCCGCTGAAATCAGATCCGATGGCGTTCGCGAGCGAGGTGCGGCCGAAGACCGCCTCCATCGTGTTCGACGAGGCGCATCTGCCGCGTCCCCGCCCCGCACCGGACGGCATCAACGCGTTGTCGGCGCCGATGTCGATCTACGAAGTCCATCTCGGCTCGTGGCGGCGCAAGAACGGCGATGAATGGCTGACCTATCGCGAGCTCGCCGAGCAGCTGCCGGCCTATGCCCGCGACATGGGGTTCACGCATCTGGAATTCCTGCCCGTCAGCGAGCATCCGTTCGATGGCTCATGGGGCTACCAGCCGACCGGGCTCTATGCGCCGACCAGCCGCTTCGGCACGCCGGAGGATTTTGCCGCCCTGGTCGATGCCTGCCATTGCGAAGGCGTCGGCGTGCTGCTCGACTGGGTGCCCGGACATTTCCCCGACGATCCGCACGGGCTCGGCAGCTTCGACGGCACCGCGCTCTACGAGCACGCCAACCCGCTGCAGGGCCGCCATCTCGACTGGGGCACGCTGATCTACAATTACGGCCGCACCGAAGTGACCAACTTCCTGGTGTCGAACGCGCTGTTCTGGCTCGAGCGCTACGCCATCGACGGCCTGCGCGTCGACGCGGTGGCCTCGATGCTCTATCTCGACTACAGCCGCCCGCCCGGCGCCTGGATTCCGAACCAGTATGGCGGCCGCGAGAACATCGAGGCGATCAACTTCCTGCGCCGCTTCAACACCGAATTGTTCGCGCGCTTCCCGCAGGCGACCACGGCCGCCGAGGAATCCACCGCATGGCCGCAGGTCTCGCGCCCGGTCGAATTCGGCGGGCTCGGCTTCGGCTACAAGTGGAACATGGGCTGGATGCACGACACGCTGAACTACATCAGCAAGGATCCGGTTCACCGCAAGCACCACCACGGCGAGATCCTGTTCGGCCTGCACTACGCCTTCTCGGAGAACTTCATCCTGCCGCTGTCGCATGACGAGGTCGTGCACGGCAAGCGCTCCCTGCTCGGCCGCATGCCCGGCGACGAGTGGCAGCGCTTTGCGAATTTGCGCGCCTATTACAGCTTCATGTTCGGCCATCCCGGCAAGAAGCTGATGTTCATGGGCGCCGAAATCGCGCAAAGCCGCGAATGGAATCACGACCAGTCGCTCGACTGGCACCTGCTCGAATACAAATACCATTCCGGCGTCCAGGCGGTGATCCGCGACCTCAACCGGCTCTACCGCGCGGTGCCGGCGCTGCATCAGATGGATTGCGACCAGGCCGGCTTCGAATGGGTGATCACGGACGATGCCAACCGCAATGTGTTCGCCTGGCTGCGCAAGGGCTTCGACGAGCACGCACGGTGCCTGGTGATCGTCAACTTCTCACCCAACGTCTACCGGAATTATCGCGTTCGCGTGCCCCTGGCCGGCAAGTGGAAGGAAGTCTTCAATTCGGACTCCGCCCATTATGGCGGCAGCAATGTCGGGAACATCGGCGAGGTTCGGACCGTTGACGGCAAGACGCCCGAGCTTCGCCTGACCATCCCGCCGCTCGCCGCGATCTTCCTCGTTCCGGAAAGCTGACCGATGCGCCTCACTGCTGGATCGCCCGCTCGCCTCGGCGCAAGCTGGGACGGACGCGGCACCAATTTCGCGCTGTTCTCAGCCAATGCGCAGAAGGTCGAGCTGTGCCTGTTCGACGCGCAGGGCCGCCGCGAGCTCGAGCGCATCGAACTGCCCGAGAAGACCGAGGACGTCTGGCACGGCTATCTCAACGATGTCTCGCCGGGCCAGCTCTATGGCTACCGCGTTCACGGTCCCTACGAGCCCGAGCACGGCCACCGCTTCAACGCCAACAAGCTGCTGCTCGACCCCTATGCCAAGCGGCTCTCGGGGCGGCTGGTCTGGAGCGATGCGCATTTCGCCTATCGTACCGGCTCGCCGCGCGAGGACCTGTCCTTCGACCGCCGCGACAATGCGCGCGGCATGCCCAAGGCCGTCGTGGTCGACGAGACCTTCAACTGGGGCCGCCGCGAGATCCGCCCCAACATCCCCTGGGAAGACACCATCATCTACGAGGCCCACATCAAGGGCCTGACGCAGAAGCGCGACGACGTGCCGCCGAATTTGCGCGGCACCTATGGCGGCCTGTCCTCGCCGGCGATGATCGAGCACCTGAAGCGGCTCGGCGTCACCACGGTCGAGCTGCTGCCGATCCACAGCTTCGTCGACGACCGCATCCTGGTCGAGAAGAAGCTCGCCAATTACTGGGGCTACAACACGCTCTCCTTCTTCGCGCCGGAGCAGCGCTACGCCCAGGACAATGCGCTGGATTCCTTCCGCACCACGGTCGCACGCCTGCACGATGCCGGCATCGAGGTGATGCTGGATGTCGTCTACAACCACACCGCCGAGGGCAACCACCTCGGCCCGACGCTGTGCTACCGCGGCATCGACAATGCGTCCTACTACTGGCTGAACCGCGAGAACCCGCGCTATTACGACGACTTCACCGGCTGCGGCTCGTCGGTGAACCTCACCCATCCGCGCGTGCTGCAGATGGTGATGGATTCCTTGCGCTACTGGGTCGAGGTCTGCCATGTCGACGGCTTCCGCTTCGACCTCGCCACCACGCTCGCGCGCGGCCCGAACGGCTATGATCGCGGCATCTCGTTCCTGACGGCAGTTCGCCAGGATCCGGTGCTGGCCACCGTCAAGCTCGTCGCCGAGCCCTGGGACCTCGGCCTTGGCGGCTACCAGGTCGGCGCATTCCCCTCGCAATGGTCGGAATGGAATGATCGCTATCGCAGCGCCATGCGCCGCTACTGGAGCGGCGAAGGCAGCCTGATCGGCGACATCTCCAGCCGCATGACGGCGTCCTCCGACCTGTTCAACCACGACGGACGGCGGCCGCGCGCCAGCATCAACCACATCACGGTGCATGACGGTTTCACGCTGGCCGATCTGTTCAGCTACAATGAGAAGCACAACGAGGCCAATGGCGAGGACAATCGCGACGGCTCCAACGACAACCACAGCAACAATTGCGGTGTCGAGGGCCCGACCGACGACCCGGCCATTCTCGGCTTGCGCCGGCAGCTGCGCAAGAACGTGCTGGCCTGCCTGATGCTGGCGCAGGGCGTTCCGCTGCTGCTCGCCGGCGACGAGGTCGGCAATACGCAAAGCGGCAACAACAACGCCTATTGCCAGGACAACGAGGTCGGCTGGGTCGGCTGGGACAATCTCGGCAAGGACGGCGAGGACATGGTCGAGTTCGTCGCTCATCTCGCCGATGTCCGCCGCCGCTTCGCGCAGCTTCGCAGCCATCGCTGGCTCGACGGGCGCCCCAAGGACGGCATCTCCTACGGCGCGTTGTGGCTGACGCCTGCGGGCGACGAGATGACGGAGAGCGACTGGACATTCCCGGATGGGCGGTTTCTCTCCTATGTGATGGGGCCGATGGAACCGGGTAGCGCGGCGATCTTTATCGTTCTAAACGCCGCCCCCGAAGAGATCGCATTCAAATTGCCGAAGATGTCCGAATACAAGAGCTGGCAGCAGATCCTGAACACGACTGACGCCAAGCTGAACACGATTGATTTCCCGCCCGGAAGCGACAGCAAGGCGCCGCCGCGCTCCGTGCTCGCCTTCGCGGGGGCGCCATGAGGGCATCGTTCGGGGCGAAGCCGATCAAGGACGGCGTGTCGTTCCGGCTATGGGCCCCCGGCGCGCGCCGCGTCGATCTCCTGCTCGACCGCAGACATGCGATGCAACGCCGGCAGGACGGCTGGTATGTGGCGGAGATTGCCGGCCTGCCCGTCGGCAGTCCCTACAAGTTCAGGATCGACGACGAGATCGACGTGCCCGATCCCGCCTCCGCCTTCCAGCCGGACGACGTGTTCGGCCCGAGCGAGGTGATCGATCACGATGCCTTCGCCTGGCGCGCAAAGGATTGGCGCGGCCGCCCCTGGGAAGAGACGGTGCTGATCGAAACCCATGTCGGCACCTTCACCGCCGAGGGCACCTACCGCGCCATGATCGACAAGCTCGATCATCTCGTCGCAACCGGCATCACGGCGCTGGAATTGATGCCGCTGGCCGATTTCGCGGGACGCCGCGGCTGGGGCTATGACGGCGTGCTCTGGTATGCGCCCGACAGCGCTTATGGCCGCCCCGACGATCTGAAGACGCTGATCGACGAGGCGCATCTGCGCGGCCTGATGGTCTTCCTCGACGTCGTCTACAATCATTTCGGGCCCGAAGGGAATTATCTCGGCCGCTATGCGCCGACCTTCTTCACCGACGCGCACACGCCCTGGGGCAGCGCGATCGATTACCGCGTGCCGCAGGTCCGCGCCTTCGCGGTCGAGAACGCGCTGTCATGGCTGACCGACTATCGCTTCGACGGGTTGAGGCTGGATGCCGCCAACCACATCATGGCGATCCCCGGCGAGCAGTCGATGCTGCAGGACCTCAGCGTCGCCGCCGGCGAGCTTGCCAAGGCGACGGGACGGCACATCCATCTCGTGCTGGAGAACGGCGACAACCGCGCCAGCCTGCTCGACGCCGCGCAGGAGCCGCCGAACGGTAGATATCGCGGCCAGTGGAACGACGATTATCATCACGTCTGGCATGTGATGCTGACCGGCGAGCTCGCCGGCTATTACGCCGACTACCAGACCCCGCGCATGGACCTCGCTCGTGCGCTCGCCTCCGGCTTCGTCTACCAAGGCGAGATATCGGAATTCTGGGGCAAGAAGCCGCGCGGCGAGCCGAGCGGCGAGCTGCCGCCGGCAACCTTCGTCAACTTCCTGCAGAACCACGACCAGATCGGCAACCGTCCGCTCGGCGATCGGCTCGAAAGCCTGGCATCGCCGCAGCAGATCGAAGCCGCGCTCGCCGTGACGCTGCTGGCGCCGATGGTGCCGATGCTGTTCCAGGGCGAGGAATGGGGCTCGAAAGTCCCCTTCCCGTTCTTCTGCGATTTCCAGGGCGGGCTTGCCGATGCCGTGCGCAAGGGCCGCAGGCAGGAATATGCCTGGGCCTACGAGACATACGGCGACGAGGTGCCCGATCCGCTCGATCCGGCAACGCTGCAATCGGCCGTGCTCGACTGGACCAGTCACACGCCGGAGCAGAACGCACGCCTGGCGCTGGTCCGGGAGCTGCTCGTGCTCCGGCGCAAGGAGATCATGCCGCGGCTGAAGAACGCGCGCTTCGGTGATGCCGAGGCGAGCGATAATGGTCTGCTCAGCGCGCATTGGCGCATGGGCGACGGCACCACGTTGCGGCTCATCGCCAATCTCGGGGATCACGAGATCGCGGCCAATGTCAGCACGGGCACGCCGATCTGGGGCGGCGCATCCGGCGATCGGCTTCCGCCCTGGTCGGTGGTCTGGCGCCTCGGAGGTTAGCATGCCTCCTGCCATTCCGCTCGCGACCTACCGGCTTCAGCTCACCGCGGATTTCGACTTCGAGAAGGCTGCGGCGGTGGTGCCGTATCTGAAGGCGCTGGGAATCACGCATCTCTATGCCTCGCCGGTGATGAAGGCGCGCAAGGGCTCGACACACGGCTACGACACCGTCGACCACAGCCAGTTCAGTCCGGAGCTTGGGGGCGAAGCCGGGTTCGCGCGGCTGAGCGAGGCGCTTAAGGCGCACGATCTCGGTCTCATCATCGACTTTGTGCCCAACCATGTCGGCGTGCATTTCGCCGACAATCCCTGGTGGCTCGACGTGCTGGAATGGGGCCAGGCCTCGCCGCACGCGGTCTCCTTCGACATCGACTGGGATCAGCTCGCCTATCGCGCCCGCGGCGGCGTGCTGCTGCCGATCCTCGGCGCCTCCTATGGCGAGGCGCTGGAGCGCGGCGACATCGAGCTGCGCTACGATCCCGGCGAGGGCAGCTTTTCCGCCTGGTATTTCGAGCATCGTCTGCCGATTGCGCCGGAACGCTATGGCGAGATCTTGCGGATGATCGTGAAGGAGGCGGACGCCGCCGATACCGTGGCCGGCAAACGCCTGCTCTCGCTCGCGGCGCGCTACACGGGCCTGCGACGGCCGAACCGCAAGGAAGCTCCCGCGTTCAAGGCGGAATTGAAGGAGATCGCGGGCAGCGCCGACATCATCACGCATGGCCTCGCCGCCTATCGCGCGGGAAACGATCGGCCGGCGCAAACGCTGGTGCTGCACCACCTGCTGGAGCGCCAGCACTACAAGCTCGGCCACTGGCGGCTTGCGTCCAGCGACATCAACTATCGCCGCTTCTTCGACGTCAACGGGCTGGCGGGCCTTCGCGTCGAGGACCCCGGCACCTTCGCCGCCACGCACCGGCTGGTGAAGCAGCTCGTTGCCGATGGCCGGCTGCAGGGCATCCGCCTCGATCACATCGACGGCCTGCGCGATCCCGCGCAATATTGCCAGCGGCTGCGCCGGCTGGTGCGCGATGCCCAGGGCAAGACCAAGCCGTTCTACACGGTGATCGAAAAAATCCTCTGCGAGCACGAGAAGCTGCCGCATTTCGCCGGCGTCCAGGGCACAACCGGCTATGAGTGGATGAACGTCATCACGCAAGTGCTGGTCGACCCCAAGGGGCTGGAGGCGCTGGACGAGACGTGGCGGCAGATCAGCAACCGCCCGCCGCGGCTTGCGCCTTACGTCAAGGACGCCAAGCGGCGCGTGCTGGAGACGCTGCTGACCAGCGAATTCACCGTGCTGACGCGCCTGCTCGCGCGCATCGCCAACGGGCATTACTCGACCCGCGACTTCTCGGCCGACAGCTTGCGGCAGGCGCTCGAGCTCTACGTGCTGCATTTCCCGGTCTATCGCACCTATCTGACGCATAGCGGTCCGACTGCAGCCGACCGCAGGCTGATCGACGACACCATCGAGCGCGCCCGGCGGGAATGGTTCGCCGCCGACGAAGGCATCTTCGACTTCCTGCGCGACGCGCTGACCATGGACCTGCTCAAGCCCGGCCGTCCCCCGCACAGCACGCCGCGGGTGCGCCGCTTCGCGCTGAAGGTGCAGCAGTTCACCGGGCCGATGATGGCGAAGTCGCTGGAGGACACCGCGTTCTACCAGTTTCACCGGCTGCTCGCCCTGAACGAGGTCGGCGGCGATCCCGCGAGCACCGGCCTCACCATTGCCGCGTTCCACGATTCCATGCGGGCGCGCGCCAAGGAATGGCCGCAAGGCATGACGGCGACCGCCACCCACGACACCAAGCGCGGCGAGGACGCCCGCGCCCGGATCGCGGGCTTGAGCGAAATCCCCGGCGAGTGGACCAGCGCGGTATCGCGCTGGAAGGTGCTGAACGCGCCGCATCTTGCGCTCCAGGGCAATCTGCGCGCGCCCTCGGCAACGTTCGAATACATGCTGTACCAGACCCTGCTCGGCGCCTGGCCGCTTGGCGCGACGCCTGATGCCGAATTCGTTGAACGCATCCAGGCCTATGCGCTGAAGGCCGCGCGCGAAGGCAAGGAGGAGACGAGCTGGCTCAATCCGCACGAGGCGTATGAGAACGGCATCAAGAGCTTCATCGCCAGGATCCTCGATCCCGCGCTGTCGGGCGAATTCCTGGAGGCGCTGCAAACCCTGGGCCGCCGCCTCGCGCTGCTCGGCGCGTTGAACTCGCTGAGCCAGCTCACGCTGAAGGCGACGCTGCCTGGTGTGCCCGACTTCTATCAAGGCACCGAATATTGGGATCTCTCGCTGGTCGATCCCGACAACCGCCGCCCCGTGGATTTTTCCGCGCGGAACGCGGCGCTGACGGCGGTGGAAGCGCCGGACTGGAGCACGCTGGTCCAGACCTGGCCGGACGGCCGGCTCAAGCTGGCCTGGACGCGGCAACTGCTCAGGCTGCGCAACGCGCATGCCGACGTCTTCGCGCAGGGCGATTACCAGCCGCTGGAGGTGCGCGGCGCGCACGCCGACCATGTCATCGCTTATGCCCGCCGCCATGGCCGCGCGGCCGCGATCGTCGTGGTCGGGCGCCAGTTCGCGCCGTTCACGCATGCGGGCCGGGAGTGGCCTGCGCCGGCGGCATTTGACGCCACCGTTGATATCACCGGCTACGCCGTGCCGGAAACGACCGGCAACGAGCTCCCGCTCGCACAGGCTTTCCGTGATGTTCCCGCGGCTGTCATCGAAGCTCGCGCATCCAATGCCCTCATGCCGGCGCGGCACCGCGCCCGCGCCTGACACTCATTTTCCGTCGTCCTTGGTCAGCAGCAACTGCCCGCGCTTCCTGATCGTCGCCTGCGCCATCTCGGCGAAGCGCTGCAGCAGCCAGGGCAACACCACCTGGACCTTGACGTGGTCGTCCGCAACATCGACCTGACCGGTCGCGATCTGCCCGAGCGCGCGGATACGGAAATTCATGGTGTCCCCGCTCCAGCGCTCCTCCTCGACCTGCACCACGGGAACGCTCGCTGCAGCGCGGCCGAGCCCGGTCTTGAGCCGGCGCGCGGCCTCCTCGCGGCCGAGACGATGCGGAATGGAGACGACGAGCGGTGCTGACATGGTCCTGCCCTGCGCTGAATTGATCCTCACATAATCATGCCGGCCGGGCGGGCAAAGGTTCCATGCAAGTTGCGACCCGCCAGCCCGTTTCAAATCCGGAACTTTAAAACATGCGGCAAGTTGCCCTCGAACAACGGGACAGGTGCAACGACCCTTTCGATAAAGGGCTGGAGGAGGATTCGCATGTCTATCGGTACGATCATTCTGATCATTTTGGTCATCGCGCTGCTCGGCGGCTTCAGCGGCATCGGCGGCGGCCCGTTCTACGGCACCGGCTATTACGGCGGCGGCGGCCTCGGGCTGGTCATCGTCATCCTGCTGATCCTGCTGCTGATGGGACGGATCTAGCGGCGCTCTTGTAGGGTGGGTTAGCTGAGCGGTTGCGCGAAGCGCAGTCGCTCGGCGTAACCCACCTCTTTAGCTTCTGCACACACAGAGTTGGTGGGTTACGCCTTCGGCTAACCCACCCTACTTCTTCCCCGCAAGCTTCTTCGCCGCTGCCTTGATCGACGCGGCCGCATCATCATAGCCATCCCAGGCCTTCGATCGCGCGAGCAGGCCCGGCACCGTCCGCACCGTGTACTTCTTCGGATCAAGATCGCTCTTCACCTGCGCCCAGGTCAGCGGCATCGACACCGTTGCGCCATCGCGCGCGCGGGGCGACAGTGGAGCGACCGCTGTGGACAGGCGATCGTTGCGCAGATAGTCCAGAAAAATCTTTCCGTCGCGCAGCTTCTTCGACATGTTGAGCAGATAGCGCTCGGGATCGTCGTCGGCCATCCACTGGCAGACGCCCTGCGCAAAGGCCTTGGCCTCCTTCCAGCTCACCTTGTCGCGTGCACCGTGGAGCAGCGGCACCACGACGTGCAGGCCCTTGCCGCCGGTGGTCTTGCAAAAACTCTCCATGCCAACGTCAGCGAGGCGCTGCCGCATCTGCTTGGCCGCCGCGAGGACGTCGGCGAAATCGACGTCCGGCGCGGGATCGAGGTCGAACACCAGCCGGCCCGGCGTGTCATAGGCGTCCGGCGCGCAATTCCAGGGATGCAGCTCGACGCCGCCGATCTGCGCGACCGCAGCGAGGCCCTCGACGCGATCGATCTGCAGGTAAGGCTTGCGATCGCCCGAGACCTTGGCGAGCTCGAGCAGGTTCGACGTGCCCTGCATGGCATGGCGCTGGAAGAATGTCTCGCCGCCGATGCCGTCAGGCGCGCGCAGGATCGAGCACGGGCGCCCCTTGATATGCGCGATCAGCCACGAGCCGACTGCTTCGAAATATCGCGCGAGATCGAGCTTCGTCACGCCCTCCCCATCGCCGCCATCCGGCCACAGCTCCTTGTCCGGCTTGGAGATGACGACGCCCATCACCTCCGCGGTGCCGGAGTCTTTCTTGCCTGTCTTCGGCACGGCGCGCTTTCTGGCCGACGGCTTTGCCAGCGCGGTATCGACAGGCGTTTCGGCCTCGACCTCATCGGCCGGCTTGTCCTGCCGCAGGCCCTTGAACGCGGCCTGGCGGATATTACCGTCGGCGGTGAAGCCGGCGAACTCGATCTCGGCGACGAGCTCGGGCTTCAGCCAGTGCACATCGCGCGTCTTCTTCGGCGCATTCTTGCCGCCGAACGGGCTCTCCTTGGCTTCCATCTCCTTCAGCGACGGCATGATGCGCTTGACCGTGTCGGCGCCGAACCCGGTCCCGACCATGCCGACGAAGGCGAGATGATCGCCGCGATGCACGCCGGCCATCAGCGAGCGGAATTTGCCGTTGGTGGTCTTGTAGCCGCCGATCACGACCTCATGCCCGGCGCGGCACTTTGCTTTCGTCCAGCTCTCGGTGCGGCCCGAGCGGTACGGCGCATCGAGCTTCTTCGAGACCACGCCTTCGAGCTCGAGCTTGCAGGCCGATTGCAGCACGGCGTCGCCGCCGCTCACGAAGTGCTCGACGTAGCGGATCTGGCTCGCCTTCTTCTTGCGCGCTTCCAGCAGCGCATTGAGGCGCTCCTTGCGTTCGCCGAGCGGCAGACGGCGGTAGTCGAGGCCCTCGGCGAACAGGAGATCGAACGCGAAGAAGATGAGGTCCTCGGTCTTGCCGTCCGACAGTGCGGCCTGGAGCGAAGAAAAATTCGGCGCGCCGTTGTGATCGAGCGCGACGATCTCGCCGTCGATCACGGCGTCCGGGAGCGAGGCGGCCTCCTTCGCGATGGCCCCGAACTTGTCAGTCCAGTCGAGGCCCTTGCGTGTCTTCAACGTCGCCTCGCCGTCCTCGACCCGGAGCTGCACGCGGTAGCCGTCGAACTTGATCTCGTGGCACCAGCCGTCGCCCGAGGGCGGCCGCTCGACGGGCGTGCAGAGCTGCGGCGCGACGAAATCGGGCATCGCCGACACCTTCCTGGCGTTGGTGGCCGTCGTCGTCTTCTTTCCGCGCTTGCCGGCCTTCAACGCCGTGCGCGGCGCCGGCTGCAAGGTCCTCCCTTTCGTCTCCTCGGCGCGATTGGACTGCCAGACCGCATCGGCCTTGCCCTTGGCTCCCTTGGCCAGCATGAACGGCTTTGGCGCGCGGCCTTTACCGCCGGCGATCTGCTCCATCGCACGGCCGGAGGCGACCGACTTGTCTTCCGCCAGGATATCCTCGTCCTCGCTGGCATATTCGTCGCGATGCTTGATCAGCAGCCAGTTGGTGCGCTTTTCGCCGCCGCGATTGCGCATGCGCACCAGCACCCAGCTGCCGTGCAGCTTGTCGCCGTGCAGCGTGAACTTGAGATCGCCCTTTTTGAAGCCGCGGTCGGGATCGTCCGATTCCCAGGTGCCACGATCCCACAGCATCACCGTGCCGCCGCCATACTGTCCGTCTGGAATCGTCCCTTCGAAATCGCCATAGTCGAGCGGGTGATCCTCGACCTCGACCGCCAGGCGCTTGTCGTGCGGATCGAGCGAAGGTCCCTTGGTCACGGCCCAGGACTTGAACACGCCGTCGAATTCGAGCCTGAGATCGTAGTGCAACCGGGTTGCGTCGTGCTTCTGGATCACGAAGCGCCGCTGCTTCGACGGCGCCACCGCGGTCTTGCCCGACGGCTCCGGCGTCTTCTCGAAATCGCGTTTCTGTCGGTAGGTGGAGAGTTTTCGCAGCACGACCGGTCCCGCATCTCATTCGGCGTTGAAGCCTATCATGGCAAAAGTCCCACCCGGAACCAAAACACGACGGGAGGGTTGGGGTTCCAAAACACGTTGAAAACGCTGGAGAATGCAATGGCGCCCCGTGCCTACTGGAAGGGAACGTTGAAGCTGTCGCTGGTCAGTTGCCCGGTCGCGCTCTATCCCGCGACCACGGCGGCCGAGAAGACCCGGTTTCACATGATCAACCGCGAGACCGGCAACCGCCTCAAGCAGCAGATGGTCGATTCCGAGACCGGCGAAATCGTCGAGAGCGACCAGAAAGGGCGCGGCTACGAGCTACGCAAGGGCAAATATGTCGAGATCGAGCCGGAGGAGCTCGAGGCGGTCCAGATCGAGAGCAACCACACCATCGACATCGAGAGCTTCGTGCCGAGCGAGGAGATCGACCAGCGCTATCTCAACCATCCCTATTACATCGCGCCGGACGGCAAGGCCGCGGTCGACGCTTTCGCGGTGATTCGCGACGCCATGAAGGACCAGGACCGCGTGGCGCTCGCCAAGATCGTGCTCACCAACCGCGAGCACATCATCGCGATCGAGCCGCTCGGCAAGGGCCTGCTCGGCACCACGCTGCGCTTTCCCTACGAGCTGCGCGACGAAGACGAGTTCTTCGGCGACATCAAGAGCCCGAAGATCACCAAGGACATGGTCGAGCTCGCCGGCCATATCCTGCACACCAAGGCCGCGCATTTCGATCCCTCTAAGTTCAAGGACGAATACGAAACCGCGCTGAAGGCGCTGGTGAAGCGCAAGGCCAGTGGCAAGAAGATAGAGCTGCCGGAGCCCGAGGAGCGCCCGAGCAACGTCGTCAGCCTGATGGACGCGCTGAAGCAGAGCCTGAAGGGCGGCAGCCGCGGCAAGAAGACCGCCGCGAAGTCGCATGCGCGCCGGGCGACGGGACGGCGGCAGGCCGCGAAGAAGCCGCACCGGTCGACGGCGCGGGCGAGGAAGGCGGGTTGATTTGCTCCGTCATCGGCAAACGATTGTAGGATGGGTAGAGCGAAGCGAAACCCATCGCATATCGGCGCGCGCAGAACCATGATGGGTTTCGCTTTCGCTCTACCCATCCTACGGGTCTGCGGCAACGCTAATCCCCCGCTTTCAGCCGGTACCCGATCCCCGTCTCCGTCAGCACATATTGCGGGCGCTCGGGGTCAGCTTCGATCTTCTGGCGGAGCTGGCGGACATAGACGCGCAGGTACTGCGCGTCGGTCAGCTCGTCCCACAGCTCCTTCAGCAGGAAGCGATGGGTCAGCACCTTGCCGGCGTGCTGCACCAGCACGCGCAAGAGATCGTATTCCTTCGGCGACAATTTCACCTCGCGCTCGCCGACCTTGACGATGCGGCGCACGAGATCGACCGAGAGATCGCCGGTACGGAACACCGGCCGCTCGCCCTGGACCTGGAGCTGGTGACGTAGCGCGGCGCGCAGGCGCGCCAGCAGCTCGTCCATGCCGAACGGCTTGGTCAGGTAGTCGTCGGCGCCGAGATCGAGCGCCTGCACCTTGCCGGCCTCGTCGCCGCGGCTCGACAGCACCACGATCGGCACGGCTTCGTTGCGGGCCCGGATGGTGCGCAGCAGCTCGTGCCCCTGGATGTCGGGCAGACCGAGATCGAGGATGATCAGCGCCGGCCCTTCCGTGAGCTTCTCCAGCGCGGTCTTGCCGTTGGGCGCTTCCAATATCTCATAGCCCTGCGTCGTCAGCCCCATCCGCAGCAATTTGCGGATCGGCGGTTCGTCGTCGATGACCAGGACCTTGATCGGGGCGGCACTCATGCGGCGGTATCCAATGCGTGGGTCTGCGCGGGAACTGGCAGACGAATGGTGAGGACCGCGCCGCTCCGGTCATTGCGGTTGGCGGCCGAGATCGTGCCGCGCATGGCCTCGACGAAGCCGCGGGAGATGGCGAGCCCGAGCCCGGTACCGGGACGAACACGATCGCCCTTCTGCGCGCGGTAGAACTTGTCGAACACGCTCTCGAGCTCGGCGGGCGGAATGCCATCGCCCTCGTCGGCGATCTCCAGCACGACCTGATCCCGCTCGCGCCTGCTCCTGATCGCGATCGTGGTGTCGGGCGGCGAATACTTCGCGGCGTTGTCGAGCAGGTTGAAGAGCACCTGCTCGAACAGCACGGCATCGAGCTCGAGCATCGGCAGGTCGGCGGCCAGCACCAGCTCGACCTTGTGCGCGGTCAGGATCTTGCTGGCGCGGCGGAGCGCGCTGCCGACGATCTCGCCGAGATCGTGCAGCGCCGTGTTGGGCACGATCGCGCCGGATTCGAGCTTGGTCATGTCGAGGAGATTGGCGATGAAGCGGTTGAGCCGCTCGGATTCGTCGATCACGGTGGCGAGCAGATCGCGCTTCTCGGTGTCGGACAGGGCACCCGCGAGATCGCGCATGGTCGAGGCTGCCCCCAGCACGGAAGCGAGCGGCGTCTTCAAATCATGTGAGATCGAGGTCAGCAGCGCCGAGCGCAGCCGCTCGGATTCGACGGTGCGCTTGACGCGGTCCATGTCCTCGACCAGCAGCACGCGCTCGATCGCGAGCGCGCCCTGGTCCACCAGCGCGTCGAGCAGCCGGCGCTGGTCCGGCGTCAGCAGCGGCCCGGTGCGGTCGTTGTCGATGCCGATCACGCCGATCGGGCCGCGGCCGGTACGCATCGGCAGGAACAGCCGCTTGGCGCCCGGCAGCGTATCGGAGCCGCGGCCGGCGGGGCGATCATTGCTCCAGGCCCAGTTGGCCGCGGCAAGGTCGGCCTGGTCGAGCTGGTCCTCCGGCGGATAGCCTGACTTCACTGTGAGCAGGCCGTCCTCAGGCAGCAGCAGCACGACGCGCACCTTCAGCATCAACGCGATCTGGTAGGCGCTCGCCCACAAGACGTCGTCGAGCGTCGCGGTGCCGGCGAGCTTGCGGCTGAAGGCGTAGAGCTGTTCGGTGGTCCTGATGCGGCCGATGGCGGTGTCCGCTTGCGTGCGCACGCGGCCGGCAACGTTCGACACCACGAACGCAATCAGCATGAAGAAGAAGAATGCCGCGACATTGGTCGGATCCGTGATGGTGAAGGTGTAGACCGGCGGCAGGAAGAAGAAGTTGTAGGCCAGCGAGGCCGCGATGCTCGCCAGCAGCGATGGCCACAGCCCGTAGCGCACGGCAACGGCGACCACCGCGGTGAGGAACATCAAATCGACGTTCTCGACGCCGAAATACGGCTTGATGGCCGCGGCGGCGGCAAGGCCGATCGCGGTGATCCCGAGCGCCTTGAGATAAGGCCGGGCATCGAACGGCTCCGCGCGCGCCGCGGTCTGCACCGCCGTCTTGGGCGCCTCTTCGGCAAGCTCGTCGCCCGGAATGACGTGCACGCTGATATTGCCGGCTCGGCGCACCAGATCATGCACGACCGAGCCGCGCGTCATCTCGAACCAGCGCGAGCGGGACGACTTGCCGATCACGATCTGGGTGACGTTGTTGCCATGGGCGAAATTGATGACGTCGTCGGCGATGCGACGATCGACGGCGGGAATGGTCAGGGCTTCGCCGCCGAGCGCTTCCGCGAGGCGCAGCGTATCGGCGAGCCGGTCGCGCTCCTCGTCGGACAGCTGGAGCGAGCGCCGCGTCTCGATCGAGATCGCGGTGAACGGCGCATGCAGCCGATCGGCCAGCCGCTTGGTGTAGCGGACGAGGCCGGCCGCGCGCGGGTCCTCGCTGACGCAGACGAGGATGCGTTCGCCGGCGGCCCAGGGGCCGGCGATGGCGTTCGCCTGCATGTGGGTGAGCAGCTGCTCGTCGACCCGCTCGGCGGTGCGTCGCAGCGCCAGCTCGCGCAGCGCGGTCAGATTACCGGGCGAGAAATAATGCTCGAGCGCCCGCTCGGCCTGTTTGGGGACATAGACCTTGCCCTCCTTCAGCCGCTGGATCAAATCGTCGGGCGTGAGGTCGATCAGCTCGATGGCGTCGGCGCGGTCGAACACCGAATCCGGCACCGTCTCGCGCACGCGCACATGGGTGATCTGGGCGACGACGTCGTTCAGGCTCTCGATGTGCTGAATGTTGACCGCGGTGTAGACGTCGATGCCGTGGGACAGCAACTCCTCGACATCGAGATAGCGCTTGGGATGACGGCTGCCGGCGGCGTTGGTGTGAGCGAGCTCGTCGACCAGCGCGATTGTCGGCCGCCGTGCGATCACGGCGTCGAGGTCCATTTCCTCGACGATCTGGCCGCGATAATCGAGCCGCTTGCGCGGGACCGCCTCGAGGCCGCGCACCAGCGCCTCGGTCTCGGCGCGGCCATGGGTTTCGACGAAGCCGATCACGACGTCGATGCCGGCCTTGCGCTTGGCGTGGGCGCTCTGCAGCATCTCGTAGGTCTTGCCGACGCCGGGGGCGGCACCGACGAAGATCTTCAGCTTGCCGCTCGCGCTCTCCTCCCGCCGCGCCGCTTCCAGCAGCGCCTCGGGCGAGGGACGTTGTTCGGGATCGCGGCGCTCTCGGACCATGAGGGCAATATAGTCATCCTGACGCCATGGGCATAGACCGCTACTTCGCCGACGCGCGATCGAGCGCGAGGTTCAGGGCCAATACGTTAACGCGGGGTTCGCCGAGCAGGCCGAACAGACGGCCCTGGACGTTGGCGGACACGAGCTGCTTCACCGCCTGCTCCGGCATATTCCGCGCCTTCGACACGCGCGGCACCTGGAATTGCGCGGCTTCCGGCGAGATGTCGGGATCGAGGCCGCTGGCCGAGGTCGTGACCAGGTCGACCGGGACGGCCGCATTCGGATTCTCGGCCTTGAGCTTGTCCACGTCCTCCTTCAGCCGGTCGGCCAGCGCCTTGCTGGTCGGGCCGAGATTGGAGCCGCCCGAATTGGCCGCGTTGTAGGGCGCGGACACCGTCTTGGTCGAATCATTGGGGTCCGGCGCCAGCGTCGCCGAGGGACGGCCGTGGAAGTATTTGTCCTCCTTGAACTCCTGGCCGATCAGGGCGGAGCCGACCACCTTGCCGTCGCGCTCGATCAGGCTGCCCTGCGCCTGCGCGGGGAAAAGCGTGCCGGCAATGGCCGTCATCGCGAGCGGATAGGCAAGGCCCGTGATGGCGGTGAGCACCAGCAGCAGGACGATGGCGGGGCGGATTTCTCTGAGCATGTTGGATCTCCAATTTTTTGCGTCATTGGGGAGAGCGAGTCTCTTCGTCATTCCGGGGCGCCTCGAAGAGGCGAACCCGGAATCTCGAGGTTCCGGGTTCGATGCTTCGCATCGCCCCGGAACGACGGCAGAGATGATCAGCTCCTCTCATGACGATCTCAAGCCAGGTGCAAGGCAACCACGACGAGGTCGATCGCCTTGATGCCGATGAAGGGAATGACGATGCCGCCGAGGCCGTAGATCAGGAGGTTACGGCGGAGCAGCGCGCCGGCACCGACCGCACGATAGGCAACGCCCTTCAGTGCGAGCGGGATCAGCGCGATGATGATCAGCGCGTTGAAGATGATCGCCGACAGGATGGCGCTCTGCGGGCTCGACAGGTTCATGATGTTGAGCACGTTGAGCTGCGGGTAGAACGCCAGGAACATCGCCGGGATGATCGCGAAATACTTGGCGACGTCGTTGGCAATGGAGAACGTCGTGAGCGCACCGAGGGTCATCAGCAGCTGCTTGCCGATCTCGACCACCTCGATCAGCTTGGTCGGGTTGGAGTCGAGGTCGACCATGTTGCCGGCTTCGCGCGCGGCCTGGGTGCCGGTGTTCATGGCGACCCCGACGTCGGCCTGCGCCAGCGCCGGCGCGTCGTTGGTGCCGTCGCCACACATCGCGACCAGCTTGCCCTTGGCCTGCTCGTCGCGGATCAGCTTGAGCTTGTCCTCTGGGGTGGCCTGCGCCAGGAAGTCGTCGACGCCGGCCTCCGCCGCGATCGCAGCCGCCGTCATCGGATTGTCGCCGGTGATCATGATGGTGCGGATGCCCATGCGACGCAGCTCGGCAAAGCGTTCGCGGATGCCGCCCTTGACGATGTCCTTGAGCTGGATGACGCCGAGCAGCTTGCCGTCTTTCGCGACCGCAAGCGGCGTGCCGCCGGCCTTGGAGATCTCGTCGGCGATGGTCTGGACCTCGCGGCCGACCTCGGAGAGCCCGCCGGGCTGAAGGGCACGCGCGGTGTTGCCGGAGGAGATCGCCAGCGGCGCGCCGCCACCGACATAGTTCAGCATCGCATCGACGGCGCCCTTGCGCACCGACGAGCCGCCGGCATCGACGCCGCTCATGCGGGTCTGCGCCGTGAACGGGATGAAGGTGGCGCCTAACTCGGCCATGTCGCGGCCGCGGATGCCGTATTTCTCCTTCGCGAGCACGACGATGGAGCGGCCTTCCGGGGTCTCGTCGGCCAGCGAGGCGAGCTGGGCCGCATCGGCCAGCTCCTGTTCGGTCACGCCGCGCACCGGGCGGAACGCGGTCGCCTGGCGGTTGCCGAGCGTGATGGTGCCGGTCTTGTCGAGCAAGAGCGTGTCGACGTCGCCCGCGGCTTCGACGGCGCGGCCGGACATCGCCAGCACGTTGAAGCGCACCAGACGGTCCATGCCGGCGATGCCGATGGCCGACAAGAGCGCACCAATGGTGGTCGGGATCAGCGTCACGAACAGCGCGACCAGCACGATCACCGAGATCGAGCCGCCGGCATAGGCCGCATAGCTCGGAATGGTGACGGTGGCGAACACGAAGATGATGGTGAGGCCGGCCAGCAGGATGTTCAGCGCGATCTCGTTCGGCGTCTTGGCGCGCTCGGCGCCTTCGACCAGCTTGATCATGCGGTCGATGAAGGTCGAACCCTGCGCCGCGGTGATGCGCACGCGGATCCAGTCGGACAGCACCTGCGTGCCGCCGGTGACCGCCGAACGGTCGCCGCCGGATTCACGGATGACGGGCGCGGATTCACCGGTGATGGCGGCCTCGTTGACGGAGGCGACACCCTCGATCACCTCGCCGTCGGACGGGATGGTGTCGCCCGCCTCGACCAGCACGATATCGCCGACCTTGAGGCTGGTGCCCGGGACGAGCTTGAAGGCCTGGCCGGCGCCGGTCAGCAGCTTGGCCTGGCTCTCGGTGCGGGTCTTGCGCAGCGATTCAGCCTGGGCCTTGCCGCGGCCTTCGGCGACGGCCTCGGCGAAATTGGCGAACAGCACCGTGAACCAGAGCCAGAGGATGATCTGGAAGGTGAAGCCCAGACCTGTACCGCCCGTGACGAGGTCGCGCAGGAAGATCACCGTAGTGAGCGCGGCCACGATCTCGACCACGAACATCACGGGGTTCTTCACCATCAGCCGCGGATCGAGCTTGGTGAAGGACGCGCGGATCGCAGGCAGGACGATCTTGGGATCGAGCATCGCCGACGTCGGAGCGCGCTTTTGCAGTTTCATCGTATCCATGGAGGTCACTCCGACAATCAGAAGACGTTACCGGCGTTCATCGCGAGGTGCTCGACGATCGGGCCGAGCGCGAGCGCCGGGAAGAAGGTCAGGCCGCCGATGATCAGGATCACGCCGACGACGAGGCCGACGAACAGGCCGCCGGTGGTCGGGAACGTGCCGGCGGACGGCGGGATCGACTTCTTGGCGGCGAGCGAGCCGGCGATCGCCATCGCCGGAACGATCATGAAGAAGCGGCCGACGAACATCGCGCTGGCGAGCGTGAGGTTGTAGAAGAAGGTGTTGCCGGTGAGGCCCGCGAAGGCCGAGCCGTTGTTGCCGGTCGCCGAGGTGAAGGCGTACAGCACCTCGGTGAAGCCGTGCGGGCCCGCATTGGCCATCGAGGCGACCGCCGCCGGATAGACCACGCCGACCGCGGTCCAGCCGAGATACATCAGCGGCAGCACCAGGATCGCGAGCATCGCCATCTTGACCTCGCGCGCCTCGATCTTCTTGCCGACATATTCGGGCGTGCGGCCGACCATCAGGCCTGCGACGAAGATCGCGAGCACGACGAACAGCAGCATGCCGTAGAGGCCGGCGCCGACGCCGCCGATGATGATCTCGCCGAGCTGCATGTTGATCAGCGGGATCATGCCGCCGAGCGCGGTGAAGCTGTCATGCATGGCGTTGACGGCGCCGCAGGAGGCGGCCGTCGTGATCACGGCGAACAGCGAGGACGCCACGATGCCGAAGCGGACCTCCTTGCCCTCCATGTTGCCGCCGGTCAGGCCAAGCGCATGCATGACCGAGGTGCCGTTCGCTTCCGCCCAATAGGTCACGGCGACGCCGGCGATGAACAGCACGCCCATCACGGCGAGGATCGCCCAGCCCTGGCGCTGGTTGCCGACCATGCGGCCGAACACGTTGGTCATGGCCGCGCCGATCAGGAAGATCGAGAGCATCTGCACGAAGTTCGATAGCGCGGTCGGGTTCTCGAAGGGATGGGCGGCGTTGGCGTTGAAGAAGCCGCCGCCATTAGTCCCGAGCATCTTGATCGCGACCTGCGAGGCGACCGGGCCGACCGCGATGGTCTGCTTGGCGCCCTCGAGCGTGGTCGCATCGACGTAAGCACCCAGCGTCTGCGGGATGCCCTGCCAGACCAGGAACAGGCAGTAGACGACACAGATCGGCAGCAGCACATAGAGCGTGGTGCGGGTGACATCGACCCAGAAATTGCCGACGGTGCGCACCGAGGCGCGCGAGAAGCCGCGGATCAGGGCCACCGCGAGCGCGATGCCGGTTGCCGCCGACAGGAAGTTCTGGTGCGTCAGGCCGAGCATCTGGACGAGATAGGAGATCGTGCTCTCGCCGCCGTAGTTCTGCCAATTGGTGTTGGTGATGAAGGAGATCGCGGTGTTGAAGGACAGGTCCGGCGCGACGGCGGATTGGTCGGCCGGATTGAACGGCAGCATGGCCTGGAGCCGCATCACCCCGTAGATGATGAGGAAGCCGCCGACATGGAACAGCAGCATGGCGACCGTATAGGTCAGCCAGTGCTGCTCGCGCCGCTCGTCGACGCCGGAAACCCAGTAGATGCCGGCCTCGATGGGGCGCAGCACCGGCGACATGAACGTCCGCTCGCCGTTAAAGACGCGCGTCATGTAGCCGCCGAGCGGTTTCGTGAGCGCGACGATGATGACGCAGAATAGAATGATCTGGAGCCAACCGATCATAGTCATGGCATTAACCCTTCAGACTTTGTGTCTGGCGCAACAGCGGCAGGAGCACCGCAAGCAGGCAGACGACGAGCGCGGCGTCCGCCAGCAGCAATTCGGCAAGCAGCAGCACGGCTCAGAACCGTTCCGGCCGCAGCAGCGCGTAGGTGAGATAAACCAGGAGGCCGAACGAGACGGCGCCGGCGAGCGCATAATCGAAGATCATGGTGCGCCCCTCACAGCCGTTCGCAGGCATAGGTGTAGCCGATGGCGAGGGCGAAGAAGAGAAAGCCCAGCCCCAGCATCAGAATGTCCATCATGGCGATACTCCTCAATACGAGACGATATCCGGCATTGCCTGTCTCTGGATTCCCGGCAGGCCGCTTGCTGCAAGCGAACGCAACACGTGTCTCTCCCGGCCGGGAACTTCACCGCGCTGAGGTGCCATTACGCACATAGGTTTTCGAGATGAGGCCTATGGCGACGTTATAGGAATCTCATAAAGGCCGGCACGTCGTGCCGCCCGCCATGTGACACCGACACCGCATTCCAGACGTCCATTCCCGGCAAGCTTTGCAGCATGCAATCCGCCGACACCTTGACGTGTGGTTGGTACGGCGGACAGCGACCGCGCGTCTTCTCAAAATGCCCTGCTTCTATAAGTCCCGACCTCTGGTGAGGCGGCGGTGGACACTCCGTCGGGCTTAGCCGGAAGAATACGGGCACTTATGAAATCCCTATATCGTCCGCCCGGTCCCCATCTCGTTTTCAAATGCCCTTCCAGCCATCTTGGCAGTGCCGGCCGACTGACCGACACCAACTCCAGGAGGCCTGACATGACCGCCGCTCTCCGACGCACAAACCCACCTTCCCTCACCCGGCAGCTTCGCGCAGCACCGGCGATGACGCGGCCGTTGATGCTCGAAATCATCGCGCACGCCTGCCGGCGCTTTCCGTCACTCGGCCAAAGCGAGCGCAGCTCTCGCATCATGCGCCTGGTCAACGTCGAGGCCTGGGCCGATGCGGCATTGGCGCTGATCGACCTCGAGCTGCCGATGTGGCAGGTCCGCCGCATCGCCTATGACGAGGGCGAGTGGCATTGCGCGCTCTCGCGCGAGCGCGAACTGCCGGACTGGCTCGACGCCGCGATCGAGGCGCATCATGTCGACCTCGCGCTCGCTCTGCTGTCCGCCTTCGTCGAGGTCCAGGCGCTGACCGCCGAATCGGCGCGGCCGAGCGTTCCCACGGTGCGCCCGGCGATCGATCCGCTCTACGAGCCGGTCGCCTGCGACAATTTCGGCTAGAGCCGCCCGCCGGATCGAGGCCATGCCGCAGGCCCCCGACATGCCGCGCATGCTGAGCTCATCGCGGGTGATCATGCGCTTTGCCGTTCGCTTCGTGCTGCTGGCCGGCTTTGCCGCATTCGGCAGCGTCGGCTTCGGCAGGAGTCTTTCGGTGCTGCTCTGGATGTCGATCATCCTGTGCGTGCTCGCGGGCCTCGTCAGGCGCGAGCCGCTGTTCGGAACGGCGCTCAATCATTGGGACGAAGGCGTCGCCTTCGGCGCATTGTTCGCGCTGATCCACGTCGTCAGTGAGTTCGCCTGAGCAAGTGCGTTCGCCAGAACGCCCGCCCTTATGATCTTCCTATGAGATCGCCGCAGCCCCGCCCTCGAAATCATATTCGCGACGGGGAATATTGAGGGCGCCGGCGGAGGGATGCGTCCCAGGCCGGCATCGCCAAGAAGGAATACATCCATGAAACTCGTCGAACCTCCCTCGTACAGCTCGCCTTCCACCGTCGTCTTCATCGGCAGGAACCGCCGCGGACAATGGGTCGCGCAGGAGCAGAACGGCCTCTATGGCGGCCTGTTCGTCAGCCGGGCCCAGGCCATCAAATATGCGCTGTTCGAGAACGGGCAGCATTCCGAAACTATCGTCGAGCTGCCGCGCGAGATCGAGCTCGACATGGGCAAGAGCCCCAACGGCATCGTCTCGCAGCGCGCGGCCTGAGCCGGCGCCTTGCAGCGAGCAAAGCCATGTTCATTCCTCCCTCCGCCTGGTTCACCGGCTTCATTCCGGACCTGCCGACACCGTTCGATGCGGCGGACGCGGTCGATCTCAAGGCCTTCGCCGCACTCTGCGAGCGCCAGATCGCCGCGAATGTTCCCGCCGTCGTGGTCTGCGAGACTGCCGGAGAGGCGCCGACGCTCTCGCCGGCCGAGCAGGAACTCGTCATCCGCGCCGCCGTCGACATCGCCCGCGGCCGCGTGCGGGTCATCGCGGGCACGGTTTCGAACGCAACCGACCGCGCCATCGAGCTGGCGCGGCGCGCCGAGGCCGCCGGCGCCGACGCCGTCATGTCGGTCGTCCCCGCCTACAACAAGCCGATGCAGGAAGGCATGCTGGCGCATTTCCGGGCCATTGCCGGCTCGATCGGCCTGCCGGTGATCCTGCACGACGTTCCCTCCCGCACACTGCGGCCGCTTGCCGACGAGACGCTGCTGCGTCTCGTCGAATCCCGCCAGTTCGTGGGCCTGCGCGATGGCAGCGGCGACATCACCCGTCCGATGCGCCTGTCCCGCAACCTTCCCGCGGGCTTCCGTTGTCTCTCCGGCGACGACAGGACCGCGTTCGGCTTCATCGCGGACGGCGGCGACGGCGCGATCTCGGAGGTCTCCAACATCGCGCCGGATCTCTGCCGCACGATCTTCTCGCATGTCAGGCAGGGCCGCCTGCAATCCGCCCGCTATCTGCACAAGCGCCTCATTGCCCTGAGCACGTGCCTGTCGAAGGAGAGCCCGGCCGCCCTCAAATATGCACTGAGCGTGCTTGGCCTGATGTCGGCGCATACGCGGCTTCCGATCGTGCCGCTGGACGCAGGGGCACAGAGAGAGGTGGTACGGGCCTTCGCCGCGATCGCCGACGAGGAATTGATCGACGGTGTCGGCGCCTGAGGCGCCGATTCCATCCGGACACCGCATGCCGAAACCCGCCGACGGATCCCACAGGCTGCTCCACGCCTGGCAGCTGGCGCTGCTGCGCCTTGCCGTGACGCACGACGAATCGGACAGGATCAACGTTGCGGCGCTCGCGGCGGAGCTCGATCGCTCCGGCGGGCAGCACGATGCCGGCTGTTCGCTCCACTTCTTCCGGCGGACCAGTTCCCGGCTCTGCGCGGCCATCGGCGGGAAAATCCCCAACGCCGACGTCATCCTGGACGGCTTCTGCAAGCAGATCGAGCAGCCGCGGCTGCGGCTTGCCTTTGCGGCGGCGATCGGGATCACGCGTTCCGATCCTGTGCCATCCCAGCCGGTTCAGCCGAAGCGACACCCCGGCCTCTTCAGAGGGCTGCCGTCGCGCCGGTCCGTATCTTTATGACATTCCTATGCGGCCGCCCCGGCGCTCATCTCGCAATCCTACGCGCCGATGAACATCATCGAAGGGACAAGCGGCGGTCTCGCCGCCCACAAGCAAGGAACAATCACATGTCGATGCTGACATATGGCTTTGACCGGCGCTTCGATGCAGTCGATCGCCCTGCGACGCCGCCGGCGGCGCGCAAAGCCCGGCTCAAGGGCATCGCGCTCCAGGCATTCGGCCTGCTCTCGATGGGCAGCGTGCTAACCGCGCTGATCGCGCTGAAGACCGCCATCTATGTCTGGCATCTCCATGGCTGACCAAAGGAGTGCGCATCATGACCCTGCAGATGTGTGAGGAGGCCGCCATGGCCGCCATCGCCCTCCAGGCGGACCGTCGCCGACCTGAGTCCAGGCCAGCGGCGACGCTCAAGCCGCTCGATCCCGAAATCCTCAGCGCCGCCATCCCGGCCTTCTTCATCGGGCGCAACAGCGCTGGCTTCTGGGTCGCGCGCGAGGCGAACGGCCGCATCGGCGGCCTGTTCCTGTTCAGGAGCTCGGCCGTGGACTTCGCCAACCGCCAGAGCGCACCGGCGCGGTGCGCGCTGGTTTTTCCCACCGAGACGATCGAGCTCGACGTCGAGAACCGCGGCAATCCGCTGATGGTGCTGGCGGAGCGAGCCATGCGGCTGCTCGCACGCATGACCACACGGCGGCCGACATGATCGAGCTCAAGATCGCCCTCCTGATTGCGCTGATGACTGCATTGCTGCTCGGCATGCGCGCCGGCGCAAAGCCCGCCTCGGACAAGTAGCGTGCAACTCCTGAAGGGACATCTCGAGCACGCGGTCACCACGACCATCCTGACCATGACGCTGAGCCTGGTCTGGGGCGCGGTCCTGACCATCGTGATCACGCTCGCCGCCCGCGGGCTCGGCGTCTAGCCCTCACCTCTTCTCGGCCTCGATCAGGCGCGCCAGTTCTGGTCAGCCATATGCACCGCGATCGACCGTGAATTGACCATGGCTGCCTATGAGGCAAGCAACCGGGCGCGCAGCACGGTGGCGATGCCTGCCTGAGCCCCCCGGTCTCGCGGAAAAAGCCTTGAACGAACGGACTTGCCGATCTGGCGCAATTTCACGGAACCGTGTAGAGCGGTTTCATGAGCACAAGCAGCGTCAACGTCGTCGCCCACCCCCTGGTCCAGCACAAGCTCTCCCTGATGCGGGAGAAGGATCGCTCGACCAAGAGCTTTCGCGAGATCCTCAACGAGATCGGGATGCTGCTGGGCTACGAGGTGACGCGCGACCTGCCGCTTGAGCTGGTCGAGATCGAGACGCCGATCGCGGCGATGCAGGCGCCGAAGATCGCCGGCAAGAAGCTCACGCTGGCGCCGATCCTGCGCGCCGGCGTCGGCTTCCTCGACGGCATGCTGGCGCTGATGCCGTCGGCGCGCATCGCCCATATCGGGCTCTACCGCGATCCCGAAACATTGCAGGCCGTGGAATATTACTTCAAGGCACCCCAAGACCTGTCCGACCGCACCGTGATCCTGATGGACCCGATGCTGGCGACCGGCAACTCGGCCTGCGCCGGCGCATCCCTGCTCAAGGACCGCGGCGCCCGCGACATCCGCTTCGTCTGCCTCCTGGCCGCGCCCGAGGGTATCGCCCGGTTCCAGAGCGAACATCCTGATGTGCCGGTCTGGACCGCCGCGATCGACGAGCGGCTCAACGACCACGGCTATATCGTGCCGGGCCTGGGCGATGCCGGCGACCGCATGTTCGGCACCAAGTAGACAGTTTTGCGCGATCGGGTTACTCCGGTTGCCATGAGCGCCGATGACTTCTCGCTGCAATCGCTGATCCGGATCGAGGACGCCGCCGATCCCGCCTTCGTGTTCGACGGCGTGCCGGTCTCGCGCGCGGAATTTGCGGAGAAGACCGAGCAGACCGCGGCCTGGCTTGCCGCGCAGGGGATCGGCAAGGGCGACGTGGTCGCGGTCTGGCTGGTCAACCGGATCGAATGGGTCGCGCTGCTGTTCGCCGCCGCCCGCCTTGGCGCGATCGTCGCCGCCGTCAATACGCGCTACCGCAGCGCCGAAGTCGCGCATCTGCTTAGGGTGTCCGGCGCCAGGCTGATGGTAGTGGAAGCGTCGTTCCGCACCATCGATTTTGCCGCCATTCTCGCCGATGTCGCCAAGGCCGAGGTGCCCGCGCTGCAAAAGCTTGCAGTCGTCGGCGCGGACGCGATCCCGGCGCACTGGCCCTGCGTGCGGTTCGATGCGTTCGACAAGCCCTATCCGTCGCCCCCTCGCGCCGAGAACGATGTCGACCTGCCGGTCCTGCTCTACACCACGTCAGGCACGACCAAGGGACCAAAGCTCGTCGCGCATTCGCAGCAGACATTGGCCAGCCACGCCGCCTCGGTCGCCACGGCGCTCAAGCTCTCGCCGCGGCGTCATTCGCTGCTGGCGATGCTGCCGTTCTGCGGCACCTTCGGGATGACCAGCCTGCTCGGCTTCATCGCGGCGGGCGCAACCGTCCATGTGCTCGATGCCTTCGAGGCCGCGCCGGCGCAAAAGATCCTCGAAGAGCAGAAGGTCACCCATTCCTTCGGTTCTGACGAGATGTTCCGCCGCATCCTCGCCCTCACCGATGCGCCGCGTCCGTTTCCGCATCTCGAAATCTGCGGCTTCGCCGCGTTCCAGCCGGGCTGGCGCGAGCTTGCCGCGGAGGCCGAGGCGCGCGGCATGAAGCTGTTCGGCCTCTATGGCTCGAGCGAGGTGCAGGCGTTGTTCTCGATCGCCCGTACCAGCGACGCCTTCGCCGACCGGATCGAAGGCGGCGGGTGGCCGATGTCGCCCGGCGCTGAGGTCCGCGTGCGCGACACCGAGACCGGCGCACTTGCGGCCCACGGCGTCTCCGGCGAGATCGAGATCAGCGCGCCCTCGCGCTTCCTCGGCTATTTCAACAATCCGGACGCGACGCGCGATGCAATCACCGCTGACGGCTTCTTCCGCACCGGCGACATCGGCCGGCTGCGCGGCGACGGCGCTTTCGTCTACGAGACCCGCGCGGGCGACGCGATGCGGCTCGGCGGCTTTCTCGTCGCCCCTGGCGAGATCGAGGACGAGCTCAAATCCTGTCCGGGCGTTGCCGACGCCCAGGTCGTCGCGGTCGACCTGAAAGGCCAGGCGCGCTGCGTCGCCTTCGTGATCCCCGGCAAGGAGCCACCGCAGCAGGCGGCGCTGACCACGCGGCTGCGCGAGCGCCTCGCCGGCTACAAGATTCCGGCGCGGATCTATCTCGTCGAGGCCTTCCCCGTCACCGACAGCGCCAATGGCGTCAAGATCCAGCGCGCCCGGCTTCGCACCATGGCGATGGAACGGATCGCGGTCGAATAAGCCCGCCTATTTCAGGTAGCTCGCGAGGTTCAGACTGAGGATCTTGCCGAGCGCCGAATAGGACGCGGTGAGCTGGGTCTGGTAGGTCGAAAGCTGCGCCGTGATGGCCGCGACATCGACGCTGGTGAGGTCGTTCGACAACGTCTCGGCATAGCTCTTGTAGTCGGTCTGGCGCGCGCTCGCCGTCTCGATCGAGGAGGCGGCGCTGGAGAGCTTTGCCTGCACCGCCGCGGTGTCGTCGAGCGCCGTGCTGGCGAGGTCGAGCGCGCTGGTGATGTCCGCGGACGACAGCGTGGTGCTGCCCGCGACGAACTTCAGCACACGCATCACCTCCTCGAAGGCCGAATTGTCGGCGGTGACGCCGTAGGACACGGTTTCGTCGGCCGCGACCCGCACCGAAGCGATCTCGCTGTCGCCATTGTAGTAGCTGGTGTCCGCAATCGTCGTCGATCCGGTGCCGGACGAGAAGCTCGTGAGATCGACCGGCGCCGTCTCCGTCTTGCCGCCGGCGAAGACGTACTGGCCGTCATATTGGGTATTCATCAGCGAGCCCATCTGCTCCAGCATCTGCTGGGCGGAGCCAATCACCGAATTCACCTCGGTCGAGCTTCCCGTCGAAGCGGCGCTGAGCTGGGAACGGAGCTGGGTCAGGATATCGGTGACCGAGCCGACCGCCGAATACATCACCTGGACCTTGCTGTCGGCGAGCGTTGCGGCATCGATATAAGACTGCGCGCGCGTCACCGAGACCTGGAGGTTGACGACGTGCTGTGCGTCGGAACCATAACCGCCGAGATCGGTGGAGACGACGCCCGAGGATTCCTGGATTTGCTTGTTCGCCATGACCGACTCCACGCGCATCGCGTCGGCGATCATCCTGTTCGACTGGGCGAAGGTGGCAACTCTCATCGCGACCATGCGCGTGCCTCTTACGTCGACTGCACGGCGGTGAGCAGCGCCGAGTACATGGAGTTGATGGCCTGGATCAGGGCCGAGGCGGCCGAATATTTGTTCTGGAGCGTGCTCAGATTGGCCGACTCTTCGTCGAGGTTGACGCCGGACTGTGACGCCAGCGAGTTCGCATAGGTCGACTGCGCGGTCTCCTTGGCGGTGTAATTGGTAGACGCCTGCGAGGCCTTGCTCGAGACATCGGACACGATCGCCGAGGCATAGTCGGCCAGCGACCCGGTCGAGGCGGCAAGGCCTCCGGTCGATGCGAACGACCGCGACTCCGTCAACGCATCGTAGAAGGCATTGATTACGGTAGCCGAGCCCGAGGACAGTACCGTGCTGCCGACCGTCAGGCTCGCCGACGAATCCAGCGTCGCGAGCTGCAGCTCGTTCGTTCCTGACAGGATCTTGCTGTTGACCGCGATATCCGAGGCGCTCGTTCCCGTCACCAGGTCGTTGAGACCGAAATACTCGGAAAATCCCTCGCCCGAGCTGCCGACCGAGCTTGTCACCTCGTTGACGGCGACGCCGTTGCCGGAGCCGGTCGCCGTGATCGAGAGATGGCCGTCGGAATCGACCGAGGCGGACAATCCGGAGATGCCGTTGATGGCGGTGACGAGATCGCCGACGGTGGCATAGGACGACAGATCGAGATCGCTGTACGAGACGAGATTACCGCCCTGGTCGGCGACGGCGAGGCGCACAGTGCCGGTGGCGGACAGTGCCGAGCTGCTGGTGACTGATGTCGTGCCGGTCAGGCTTGTCGGCGCCGGCACCGAGGAGGCACTGTTCGAGACGCTGTTCATCGCGGAGGCGAGCTGCTGGGCGAGCTGGTCGAGCTGGGACTGCGCGTCCGGCAGCGTGTCGTCGCGGAGGGTAATGAGTGCGCCGATACCGCCCCCGGAGATCTGGGAGGTGATGTCGACCCCGTTCACCGTGATCGCGCTGAAGCCGCTCGACGACGAGCCGGCCGTGTAGGTCGTCGACGCCGTCACATTGGCAGCCGCCGTATAGCTGATCGTATGCGCCGAGGAGTCGACCAGCGCCTGGCCCGACGTCGTATAGATCTGGAGATCGCCGTTCGACGCCGTGAAATAGCTCACGTTCATCTTGGAGGCGAGATCCTGGAGCGCGGTGTTGCGCTGGTCCTCGAGGTCCGCGGTCGACTGGCCGGTCGCCGCAGTCTGCTTGATCTCTGCGTTCAGATCCGCGATCTGCTGCAGGTCCGCATTGACGTCGTCGATCGAGGACGCGATGTCCTGGTCGGCATCCGACCGCAGCTTCTGGATTCCGCTCGATGTCTCCCGCAACTGGCTTGCGACGTCGTCGAGCGCGCTGACGACGTTGGATTGCAGCGAGGCGCTGCTCGGCGTGCTCGCCAGCGACGACAGCGCCGATTCCAGCGCGGCGATGCTGTTGGCGAGCGAGGTCCCGGACGATGAATCGTCGCTGCTGCTGATCGAGCCGTAGAGCTTCTGGAGCGACGTCAGATAGGTGTTGGTGGTGTCGGCCGCGCCGAGCTCGGAATCCGCACCGACCAGCGACTTCAGCAGCAGCTTGTCGACCGTCGAGGTGATGCCCGTCACCGTGACACCGGTGCCGACGCCGTTGGTAACGCTGCTCGACTGGTTCGCGGACTTCTTGGTGTAGCCCGTCGTGTCGGCGTTCGAGATGTTCGACGACGTCACGCTGATCTGCACGGACGTCGCCGACAATCCGCTGAAGGCGATCGATCGGGCGATATCGAGTGACACGGCGGCCCCCTCGAACCGTCAGGCGCTGCGGCTGGTGCCGCTGGAAACGGCGCGGGCGGCGGCGACGCGGCCGGACGCGCCATAGGGCGACACCGCCGCGATCTGCTCGCGGATCGCCTGCATCACCGCCTCGATCCGGCGGTTGCTGGCTTCGATCGCCGCACGCAGGCGCACCAGATTCTCGTCCATCGCCATGCGCAGCTTCAGGATCCGCTCCATGAGCTGCTCGCGCAGGATCCGGTCGCGCACGTTGAGGCTGGTCGTGCCCGCCGCGCATTCGGCCACCGTGCGCTCGAACATCTCCGCCAGCCGGTTCTTCTCGTCCACTTGCTTCAGGCGCGAGGCCGGCAGGCCCTTGGCAAGCTCGGCATTCTCCTCGGCGACAAGCGCGGTCAGCGTGTCGATCAGCGTGATCAGCGACTTGATCCTGACGTCGCCATTGGCGGCGTTCGTCGTCCTGGCTTGAGCTACACTCATGGTCATCGCCTTCTTCTAGTTGTGCCGTTTGCCGCGTTGGACCTGCGAGTTGCGCAAATATGCGCCGATCGCGCTCGCCCTGACGGTTGCCTGCCGCATCTCGCCCTCGATCGCGGCGCATTCCTGCAGGAGGCCGCGGCGTGTTGTTTCGACGTCGTCGAGCAGCGCGAGCAGCTGCTTGCGGTCGCTGCCCCCGACGGTCGCGGCTCGCGCCAGCAGCCGCTGCATCCGGCGCAACAGCGCTTCGCCGGCCCCGCTTGCCTTTTCACCGGACATCGCTCACCTCATCGCCGAGATCAGGGTGTCGTACATCTTGTTGACGGTGGAGATGACCTGGGACGCAGCGGAATAGGCCTGCTGCGCCGAGATCATGCTCGAGAACTGGCTGGAGGTGTCGGTGGTCGAGGATTCCAGCTCGCTGCCGTAGACCGTGCCCGCGCCGTTCTCGCCGGAGGCCTGCAACGCGGCATTGCCCGAGGCCACCGTCGCCGAATAGAGGCCGTCGCTGGCGGCCGCGAGCCCGTTGGGATCGGCGAACGTCGCCACCGCGATCTTGTAGATCGCGATGGTCTCGCCGTTGGAATAGGTGGCGTCGACCACGCCGTTCTTGCCGATCGAGATGCTCGACAGCTTGCCATAGGACAGGCCGTCGGAATCGATGCTGGTGACGTTGACGTCGGGCGTCGTCTCGCCGGAGGCGTATTGCGTCAGGCCATCGGTGCCGCCGACCGTGCCGAGGGCCATGGTGACGGTGCTGTCGGCCGCGCCGTCGGTCCAGCCGGTGATCGAGACAGTTGCCGGGTCCGGGCTGGTGCTGGCAAGCGAGCCGTCGCTGTTGAAGGTGATGTCGATCGTGCCCGAGGCCGTGCCCGTGGCGGTCGTGGTGTCCGAGCTCGAGGTCGGATTGGCGAAGCTCGCGCTCCAGGCGTTGGTGCCGGTCTTGGTCCAGGTGATCTGCATCGTGTTTGCGGCACCGAGAGAGTCATAGACCGTCATCGAGCTGGTATAGGTGTTGCCGGTCGCGGCATCCGACGGCAAATTGGCCGCGATCGTGGTCTTGGTGGTGGCACTGCCGCTGGTCGAGGCGATCTGGGTGTTGATGGCCGAAAGGTTGCTCGCGGACTCGCTGCCGACGACGTTGCCGTCCGCATCGGTACGCCAGCCCTCGAGGTAGCTGCCGTTGTTCTCGAGATAGCCGGCATTGTTGATCGTGAACGCGCCGTTGCGGGTATAGGACGTGATGCCGCCGGTCGCAGCGCTCGTCACCACGAAGAAGCCGGAACCCTGGATCGCGACGTCGGTCGCATTGGAGGTCGCGGCGAGCAGGCCCTGCTGGGTGATGTTGGAGCGGCCCGAGACGGTGACGCCGCCCGATGCGTAGGAGGTGGTGTTGCTCGACGCCGTCACGAGCGCGTCGAACATCGCCGACGTCGTCTTGTAGCCGGTCGTATCGGAGTTGGCGATGTTGTCGCTGATCATCGACAGGGACTGGCTCTGCGCGCTGAGCGCGGAGATCGCCGAGGACAATGCACCGGTGAGACTCATGATGAAACTCCGAGGAAAGCAGGCAGCAGGATCAGGACGTGACGCCGAGGATGTTGGCGGCGCTGACGGCGACGCCGTTCACCGTGAGCGACGGCGTGGACGTCGAGGTGTCGATGCCGGTCACCGTGCCGGTGACGGTCGTGTAGTTGAGGACCGAGTTGCCGGCGCTGTCCGTCGCGGTCACCGAGATGGTGTACTTGCCGCCGTCGGTTAGCTGATTGCCGCTGGAGTCCTTGCCGTCCCAGGTGAAGCTGTTGGAGCCGGAATTGCCCGTGCCGGTGCCGGTGTAGACGACGTTGCCGGAGGAATCCGAGATGCTGATCGAGACGTTCGAAGCGGCCGAAGACAGCGAATAGCCGAACGTCGCCGAGCCGTTGCTGAGGGTCGACGTATCGGTCTTCGCCTCGACGGTGTGGCCGATATAGTTCACCGAGTTGAGCGTCACGAGACTCGAGAACGAGCTCGCCAGCGAGGACATGTTGGAGTTGATCGACTGCTGCTGGGTGAAGTTGGCGTAGGAGGTGAGCTGGTTGATGAAGTCGGTGGTCGAGGTCGCGTTCAGCGGATCCTGGTTCTGCAGCTCGCTGACGAGCAGGCTCAGGAAGTCGCTCGACGTCAGGGATGAACTGGACGACGTGCTCGACGACGACGTCGTCGTGCTTGCGGTCGTCGTTGAACTCACGGCCGAAACGGTCATCAGAAACTCCGCTTTCTTGCGCGGTCGGCGACGGCGTGTGCGGTCGCGGCGCTTGAAATCTGTGTGCTGATGAAACGCGTGGGCGCGCGGATTCAGGCGAGGATTCGCGCGCGCGAAAACGGCTTTCGACACGGCAAAATCTGCCGCGTGAGCGCGTTAGAAGAGCGATGATATCAGGCTGATTTGGTGAGACGATCGGGACTGTCTCAACGACGTCGTCATGCCCGGGCTTGTCCCGGGCATCCACGCTCTCTGTCGCACAAAGCAAGACGTGGATGGCCGGGACAAGCCCGGCCATGACGATGCGGAAACGTCATCGCCTCGCGCGTGATCGGAATGTGTGAACGTGGAAAGGCGAAGCCGCTCAGCTCCCCGCCGTCTCGCCTTCGGTGCGCGGCTCGGCGGCGTCGCCCTTCGTCTTTGCAGCGGCGGCGACGATGCGGTCGGCGAGACCCGCGGGCGCGCGGACCGGAGGGGCAGCAAGTGCCTGGCGCAAGACGCGCGCTTGTTCCAGCAGGGCCTGCGCGTCGGATGATCGCGCCAGCAGCTCTTCGGCGGGCACGCGCCGGTCGTCGGGCCAGAGGGAGAGATCCTCGCCCAGCCGATCGATCAGTTCCTCAAACTCGGTGACGTCCATCGCCCGCCGGTCCCGCCTCGGTCAGGCCCGTCATAAAGCATTGCCGACGCGGCGGAAACCGGATTTCGACGGCTTCGGGCGTCAAAACCGCCCGCAGCACTCCGGAAAGCGGCGGAGCGGCGGGTCGCCTGCCCTCCCCGCATTGCCGACGACCAGGTTCTTCAGCCCTTGCGGGCCGAATCGGCCGGCCCCGGCTTGCCGCCGCGCACCGTCGTGTCGACGAACTCCCAGGCCTCCCGCAGCTCGGTCAGCCCGGCGATGATGCGGCCGAAACTCTGGCGGGCGTGCGGGCGGCCGTAAGCCTTGAGGCTCGCCAGGATCATCGCATTGTAGGTCTGGAACAGATGCTCCGCCACGTCACCGCCTTTGGCGAAATCGAGGTTGTGGCTGAGCCCGCGCAGAATCGCGGTCGCCTTCATCAGATCATCGTGCGCTTCCTCGAAGCGCCGCGCCTCCTGGGCGGCTAGCGATTTCTGCAGGAACGTGATCGTGCCGCCAAGCAGCATCGAGACCGCCTTGAGCGGCGGCACGGTCGTCGCCGTTCCCCGATAGGCCTGGTTGGCCATGTACGCCATCGGATTATGCATCATCAATCACTCGAGCTGGAATTGAGCAGGGCCTTGAGATAGTTGAGCGTGCTGTTGGCGCTCTCGATCGCGGCCTGGTACTTGGCGTATTGCGTCTGAAGCTGCGACTGCAGCGTCGAGGCCGCGCTGTTGATGTCGTCGACCTTCTGCTGAAGCTCGTCGTCGCGATTGGTCAGGCTGGTGATCTGCGTTTGCAGCGCGCCGGATGACGACGAAGTGTTCTTCGCGATCTGATAGATCTGCGATGCGATCCCCGTGGTCGAGGTCACCGTGATCGACTGCGAGGTCGAACCGCTATAGGTGAACGCCATGCCGGCATAGATCGAGCCGGCGGCGCCGATGATCGTGGTGCCGCTGACCGTGAACAGCGAGGAATCGCCGCCGACCGAGGCCGAGGCGAGATTGCCGTCGGAACCGACGGTCAGATCCAGAGTGAAGGATTGCGGCGACGTCCCGGTGTTGACGACGCTGAGCTGGCTCGACGACGTCGTCGTCTGCGCCGACAGCAGCTTGGTCACGCCGCTGAGATTGGTGCTGAGGATATCCGATAGCGTCGAGGTGTCGAGCTCGAGCTCGTTCTTCTCGTTGAAGGACAGGCCGAGATCGGCCATGGTCATGCCGCCCACGGTGCTGTTCAGGGCGTTCTGAAGCGCATCCATGATGTTGCGCATCGTTCCGTCGCCGAACAGGACCGCACTCGAATCCGCCGTGCCGTCGGTTGCGGTAGCCTGCTGCGCGACGACCTCGTCGCGAAAGGCGTTGTAGTTGGTGACGAACGTCTCCACCGCCGATTCGATCTGACTGGTGTCGGTCTCGATGCTGATGTTCAGCGAGGTTCCGTCCGGCGTCGCCTGCAGCAGGCTGAAGGTGACCCCGCTCAGGACGTCGGAGATGTCGTTGGTGTCGCGGGTCATCGCGATGCCGTCGAGCGAAAACTCCGCCGACTGCGCTTCCTGGATGACGTTGGTGAAGGTCCCCGAGCTGTCGGTCACGCCGAGCTCGTTCATGATGTCGTCGCCGGACGTGCTGGAATAGGTGATGTCGGCCGCGTCCTCGGTGCCGGTCAGCACCATCTGGTACGACGTGCTGGAGACCTGTACGATCGAGGCCTGGACGTTGGTCGTCGAGGTCTGGGCGTTGATGGCATCGACGACGTCCTGGAGCGACATCGTGCTGGTGACGGTGATGTCGGACGTGGTTCCGCCCGCAAGGCCAATGGAAAACGTGCCGGAATAGCCGAGCTCGTCGGTCTGGCTCGATTGCGCCGTGCCGGACACCTTGTGTGCGGTCGCGAGCTGGCTGATCGTCAGCGTATGGTCGCCGATCGCGGCTCCGTTCTTGATCGTCATGGACAGCGCCGAGGAGGCGCTGACGTCGCCGGTCGAGCTTATGCTTGCCGAGCGCGTCGCGAACGCGCTGGAGGAGAGCGAGTTGACTACCGCGGTCGAAAGCGACGACAGGCCCGAATACAGCGTCTGCAGATCGGTCTGCAGCGTCTGATAGGCCGAGATCTTGGCCTCGTTGCTCGTGATCGTGGTCGAGATCGTGTCCGCCTGCGCGGTCTTCGCGTCGACGGCGGCCTGGATCAGCGCCGACCAGTCGATGCTGCTCGAATTGGTCGTCCCGCTCGTGGTGACGCTGACGCCGGAACTTGTGCTGCTGACACTGGTCACTTTGCCTGACTATCCCCTGGCAGGACGCGGGCCGGCGTCATGCCGGCCCGCCCTGGTCATCATCAGCCCAGCAGCTTGAGCAGGTACTGCGGCATCTGGTTCGCCGCGGCCAGCGCCGACACGGCGGCCTGGGTCTTCACTTCCGCCGACGACAGCTTGGACTGCTCGGCCGCGATGTCGACGTCCTTGATCGCCGAATTCGCGGACTGCAGGTTCTGCGTCTGGGTCGAGATCGAATCGGCGCTGAAGTTGAAGCGCGATTCCTGGGCGCCGATGGAGGCGCGGGCCGCCGAAACCGTATCGATTGCGGTATCGAGCGTGGTCAGCGCCGAGGTCGCATCCGACAGCGTGCTGACGTCCAGCGAGGACACGCCGAGCGACGACGCGGTGAGGCTGGTGAGCGTGATCGTGATCGTGTCCGAGCCGGAGGAGCCGACCAGGACCGAGACGCCCGAGGCGAACACGCTGGAGCCGTCGAGCAGGCTCTGACTGGAATAGCGCGTGCCGGACGCGATCGAATCGATTTCGCTGGTGAGCTGCGTAAATTCCGAGTTGATGTAAGCGCGGCTGGAATCGGTCGTGGTGCCCGAGGCGGATTCGGAGGCCAGCGACTTCATGCGGGCGAGAATGTCGGAGATATTCGAGGCGCCGCCGTCGGCGGTCTGCAGGATCGCGGTCGCCTGCGAGGCGTTGGTCGCAGCCTGCTGCAAGGTGGTGACGTCCGAGGAGATGCGGGTCGAGATCGCAAGGCCGGCAGCGTCGTCGGATGCGGAGGTGATGCGCGAGCCGCTCGACAGCTTCGAGAGCGAGCTGGTCTCCTGCGACGAATTGATGTTGAGGTAACGGACCGCGGCGTTGGCGGCGGTATTGGTATTGATCGCGGGCATTGGAAGCTCCTGTGCTGATGGGCATGGCGTGCCGCATCGTTGAAATCGACTTACGACGACGCGGACCGCAGCCCCGTCCGTTCGCTCAAACGGCGGAGCGCAGGGAGATCAGGCGCGAAAATTCTTGCGGAGCGAATTTTATGGTTAGCAATCGGTAAACGCGGTGCGGATGTCGCGTTCGTGCTTGCGCAACAGCTGACGCAGCTGCTGGCGACCGCGCTTGAGCAGCGACTCCACTGCGGCGACCGTCGTGTCCATCACCTGCGCGATCTCGCCGTTGCTCATGTTCTCGTGGTACGAGAAGATCACCGCGATGCGCTGCTGCTCGGGCAGGCGCTGCATCGCCAGCTCCAGCATGTCGTTCAATTCGTTGCGCTCGATGATCTCGACGGCGCCGGGCTGACCGTCGGCGACTTCCGGCACCGTCTCGACGTTCTCGTTGCGCGGCTTGCGGCGCAGGTCGATGCAACGGTTGGAGATGACGCGGTAGAGCCAGGTCGAGAACTTGGCGCGGCCGTGCTGCCAGCGGCCGCGATGGCTCCAGATCTTGAGCATGGTGTCCTGCACCACGTCCTCGGCGTCCGCCGCATTGCCGACGATACGAAGCGCGATGGCATAAGCGCGATCGATGTGACGCTCGACCAGCGTGCGGAATGCTGTCTCGTCGTCGGCGGCGAGCCTGTCAAGGAGTTCGCTGTCCTCGTCGAAGACGAGGTCGGGCGCACTGTCCGGCGCGAGCGGCACCGACGGCGCGACCTGCACGATCGCATCGTCCGGCGCCGTGATCTCCGCCTCGGCGGGAGCCCAGACATCAGCAGCGTAACTCATCCCGCAACCTCCAACCCGCAACGCCGGCGGCGCTCATGCCACACGGCTTCCAGGCGTTGAACGGGCCACCGAAACAATCCAGGCGAAGAATTTTTGTTATTTTTCAAGATGTTAGCCGGTCGATTTTGCCGAGTGTCGGGCAATAATTGCCGAGTGCGAGATCGACTCGCGTGTCGCAATCGCAATCATCACATCGTCTCGCGCCATGGCGGATCATCCATCCTGAACAGATGCAGTGGAGAGAAAACGCTGACATTACGCGGCACTAGGTGATCGAGCGCGACACGCACTTCGCACGCGGCGCGGCGATTGTTTCCGAGTGTGAATGAACGCGCGACGACTTCAGCACCCGGCAATTTTTTCCGAATCACCTTTTTCGAACCTAGCGATTTTTTTGAATCTGTCAGTCGCGACGAATGCGATTTTGAATCGCGCGTGAATTTTTTTCGCTCGCATGGCGCCTGAACCGTCGCATGCGCACGTTAATCGTCGAGGTGGACGGGGAAATGCAGCATGACGATCGCAACGACCGGCGCGGCACGCCGCGCTCAAATTGTTTCTGCATGGTCGTTCGATGTTTTCGATACATTTCTGCTTCGCGCCTGCACGACGCCTGACGGAGTATTTGAAAGGACTTACGAGCTTTCGGGCATTTCAAGAACTTGTCCGAATATTTCCGTCAGTTTTGTTCAGCATCGAATACAGGCTGAAGGACGCGCGCGCAGGGCCGCGATGGACCGGCGCGGCGCGGTGGAAGTTCACGTCGAGGACATCTATTCGTTCTTTCCGTTCAACCTGTTCGGCCTGGCGCGCCGCGATCTGAACGACCTCGTCGAATCGGAGTTCGCGGCCGAACTCGAGCTCTGCCGCGTCAATCCGGACATGCTTCGGCAATATCGGGACATGAAGCACTCCGGCCATCGGGTCGGATTCATCTCCGACACCTATTGGGATTCCGGCCGGCTGGCGCGACTGCTGCGCGCCTGCAGCCCCGGCCTGACTTGGGACTTTCTCTACGCCTCCTGCGACCATGGCAGCGGCAAGAGCGAAACGCTGTTCGCGAAGTACCTCGCCGAGCAAGGCGTCGACGCGCACGCCTCCTTTCACATCGGCGACAATGAGCACGCGGACGTCAGGGGAGCGCGACGTCACGGCATCCGGCCGCGCTACTATCCCCAGGCCTCGCGCGAGCTGGCTTCGAAGCTGCAGCGTGAAACCTCGCTGTTCGAGCTGCTATGTCCCGGCGTTCCTTCCCGGCTCGACAACGGCATGCGCACGTTGCGGCGCATGATCGCGGCACGAAGCCCCGAGAAATCTCCCGCCTTCCACCTCGGCACGATGGTGCTCGGCCCTGTCATGACCGCCTTCGACACCTTCATTGCGGAGCGCTGCGAACAGGTCGCAGGTCCCGACCGGCGGGTGGCGCTCGGCTTTCTCGGCCGCGACGGCTTTCTGTCGCACCGGATCTGGCAGGATCTGCATGACGCAACCTCGGCCTATCTCGAGATCAACCGCCGCGTCAGCCTGATGGCCTCGACCGACACGATGCAGCCGCTGCTCGAATTCCTGCCGAAGATCGCAAAGTTCGACGCGCCGACCTTCCGCGACATGGTCAAGGTTCTGCCGCCGAAAGTCGCGGCGTTCTTCGCCGGATCGCCGGACGGCATCGTGACCGGCGAGGCGCTCGCCGAGGCACTGCCCGGCTTGATGGAGACCAGCGAGCTTCTCACGCTCGCCGCGATCCTGCGCGCGCGGCTGCTCACCTATCTGCGCCACGCGATACCGGGCTTCGACGACTGTACCGACCTCGTGCTCGCCGACCTCGGCTATTCCGGCAGCGTCCAGAAGGCGCTCCGCCGGGTCTTCGACCTGGAAGGGATCAAGATCCGCCTCCATGGCGCCTACCTCGTCTCCCTCGACGATTCCTTCCACGACCTCGCTGAGGAGGATAGCGCGACCGGCTTCATCTCCGATCTCGTGATCACGCCCCACGTCAAGCGCATGCTGGTGCGCAATGTCGCGCTGCTGGAGCAAGCCTGCTGTTCCGCAGATGGCTCGGTGCGCGACTACGACGGCGGCGAGGTGCTGCGCGAGATCAATCCGCACGCCGCCAGCCAGGTCGCGCTGGCCGCCGAAATCCAGGCCGGCGCGCGCGCCTTCGCGGCAGGCGCCGGCAAGGTCGCGCAGGACTTCTCCCTGCGCCCTTATGATGCACCGGATGTCGCTGCACGCTGGAGCGCCGCGACGCTGGCACGCCTGCTGCTGCTGCCCGACGAGGACGAGCTGGCGCTGCTCGGCGACCTCAAGCACGACGTCAATCTCGGCACGCAGGCGCTGGCGCCGATGCTCGACCGCGATTTCGTCCGCAACCAGATCACGGCCCGCGGCCTCTCGGCCGCCTGCACGTCGGCCGGGCCGCCGATGTGGCTCGCCGGCAGCTTCGCGCTGACGTCACCGTCCTACGCCTATCTCTATACGCTGTTCGGCGCCAACCGCCTGCCCGCCGACGTCTTCGAAGAAAGCCCATGCGGCACGGTTCAGGTCGGGTTGTTTCGCGCCGATGGCGAGGCGGCGCTGGAGCAGGTCGCCGTCCACCGCACCGGGCTCGGGGAGCTGCGCGTGCGCATTCCGGTCTCACGCGCCATGGGCATCGCCATGCTGGCGATTCCGCTGCCGAAATTCGCAGCCGAAGGCCTGCTGCATGGCGTCACCATGCAATCCGCCGGCGAGATCCGTGAGGCCGCTGCCAGCCAGGACGTCATCGGCATTGCAGCCGAGAGCCTGGTCTTTGCCGGCATGCAGCGGAACGGCGAGCACTATCGCAGCGACAGCGAGGACGGCTGCCTGCTGATCCCGGTCGTCCCGATGGCCCAGGAGATCGCGATCTATTCCGTCGCGATCACCCCGCTCGGCGCCAGCCCGAAATAGTCCGCCTGATCGCGCCGCCCGGATCGTTGAAGTCCAGGGGCTGACGCGAAGGGGCACGGACTTGACGGACGAGACGCACGAAGACCTCGATCGGTTGCTGCGATCCGGCGGCATCAGGCTCGGCCCGGCCCAGCGCGATCGCCTGGAATGGCTGGTCGGCCAGTACGGGGCTCCGATCCTCGACGGCACCAGCGAGGGCCGGCGGAACGGCGTCATCATCCTCAGGGAGCCACTGAGCGGGGCGGCTGCCGAGCTGTTCTATCGCTCGCTCACGCCGGGCTGTGCCGTCGTCATTCCAACAAGCGAGAATCCCGGCTTCGATTTCCTGAAATCAAAACTGACCGAATTCGGCACCGTCGGTCCCTGCGGCGCCGAGGGCCCGCACGAGATGTGGTGGGGCGGCATCGGCTGGTCGAAATTCCTCACCGCCGCCGATGCATCCACCGTCCGCCCGCGGATCGTCTCCTGCTATCCGCGCGGGGCTGATGCGACCGCGGCCTTTGCGCTCCGGCACTCGCTCGAACGCTTCGACCTCGCCTGCCATATCGAGCCGATCGATACCCAGCTCGGCGACCGCATGCTCTGCTTCGAGAAGGCGGAGTTCATGTTGCGGATGTGGAACAAATATCGCGAGCCGCTGCTGTTCGTCGAAGTGGACGCGAGCTTGCGCGAGGCGCCGCTGCTGCCGTCCTTCCTCGGCTGCGACGTGGCCCTGCACAAGTGGAATCGCTGGGAGATGTCGGCGCGCACGCTCTATCTCGGCCGCACCACGCGCGCCGAAATGCTGCTGCGCGCCTGGCAGCAGCTCGCCGCATCCTATCCGGCGATCTGGGAGGGCTATCTGCTCGATCAGGCCTGGAGCCTGACCTCCTCGCAGGTGCCGCTCGATACCGTGTGGCTCCCTCGCTCCTATCATTCGCTGAAAGGCGATCTCGGCGCGATGCGCGCCACGATCCTGCATGACCGGCAGACGACGACGCTGGATCTCGGTCCCGACCCCGGCTTTGCCGGCATTGCCCGCACGGCCCGCCGCGCCGGACGCACCGGCGCCCGCGACGCCTTCATGGTGATGATTTCGAAAGCCGCGACCGGCAACGGCATCGCCGTGATCCTGCGCGACGTCTCGGCAAGCGACGCCAGCGCGGTGGCAGCGACCGTGGAAGCCGTGACCGGTGCCTATGCCGCCGATTGCGGCGGTTACGACCGGCTGGAGCTGTCGCTCTGCGCCTGGCAGGACGACATCGGCGCCGCGCGCGAGGCCGCTGCTCTCGCGCGCCACCGCATCCTGGAGATTGCACCGGGACAGCGCATCGCCAACGATTTCTTCGCGGCCCACGCATCCGACCAAGCGGTCATGACCGCCCGGCACCTCTTCCCCTGACGGATATCACACGATGCTCAAGACCATCATCCTGCTCACCGACACCGTGCAACAGCAGCAGCCACTGGCCAATCTGCTCCGCGAGCACAATCGCGACCTCGCCTTCTGCTCGGCGCTGCGCGCATCGGACCTCAGCGCCATCGAAGCCGACGTGCTGAGCGAGGCGCGGCTGGTGTCCTTCGCCGCCGACGTCGCCGTCCCCGAGAAATTCCTGCTCCGGCTCGGCTATGGCGCCTACAGATTCTACGCCGCGCCGACGCAATATCCGGGCCTGCCGCCGGCGCCCGACGAGAGCGACGAGGATCCGCACTGCTATTCCGTGATCGCGCAGTCGATGACGATCTGGCCGGATTTCAAGAAAGTCGTTGGCCTGGAGACCGTGACGATTCCCGAGGGCACCGTCCCTGCCGAGCGCGAGCGGCTGGTGTTCTCCCGCCTCGCCCACCTGTTCTGGCAGATGTCTGGCATGATCGCGGGCGAGGCGACGGATATCCCTGCCATTGTCGGGGCCGGCGAGAGCCAGCGTCCGACGCTCGCGATGATGAACTGAGCTAGCCGGCGGATTTGCGAATCTGCGCCGACAGCGCGTCGCGGTGCTCGGGCGCCGCGATCGCGATCAGCCGGCGCGCACGCTCCGCAAGGCCGCAGCCGCGCAGCTCGGCGATGCCCCATTCCGTGACGATGGCGTCGACGTCGGCACGGGGCGTCGTCACGGTCTCGACATCGGCGGCGATCCGGCTGCTCCCGTCCGACGCCGTCGCCGGCAGCGCAATGATCGCCCTGCCCCCGCGAGACGCATTAGCGCCACGCACGAAATCGAGCTGGCCACCGATCGCGCCGATCGCAATGCCATCCAGCGTCTCGGAATTGACGCTGCCGTCGAGCCCGACCTGAAGCGCCGAGTTGATCGCAACCACCCGGTTGATCCGGGCCAGAATCCCCTGGCCGTGCGTGTAGGACGTCGGCCGCACCGAAACCGCCTTGTTCTCGTGCACGAAGCGATAGAGCCGTTGCGTGCCGATCACCTGGTTAGTGACGGTGATCCCGGCATCGATCCCCTTCTCCGCATTCGTGACCGCGCCGCGCTCGATCAGGTCGACAACGGCGTCGTTGATCAGGCCGGAATGAATGCCGAGATTGCGCGCATGAGACAGCGAGGACAGGATCGCGTCGGGGATACGGCCGACGCCGGACTGCAGCGTGCTGCCATCGGCGATCAGGCTCGCTGCATGGGAGGCGATCCGCCGGGACGTGTCGTCGAGCGGTGTCGAGGCCAATTCGACCGGCGGACGGCGCGCCGTCACGCGCCGGTGGATCGGCACATCCTCCGGCCATTCCGCGCCAAAGGTGAAAGGCGCATCTGGATTGATCTCTGCGATGACGAGACGTGCGCCGCGCGCGGCATCGATGACATAATCGTTGGAGAGGCTGGCGCTGAGGCGCCCCTTGGACTGCGCGAGCTGCACGAGGACGACATCGGCCTTGTGTCTTCGCGTGGCGAAGTCGGCGCAGAACGCGCTGTAATTGCTCGGGATCACCTCGAGCCGCCCGGCCCTGGCCAGCCGCCGCGTAGTGCCGATCACGCCATAGCTTTGGAACGACACGTTCGCGCTTGCTGCGGAAAACGTCTCCGAGAACACCGGTCCGACCATCATGCGAAAGGGCGGAAGCTGCGCCGCCTGCGCCATCAGCGCCTCGGTCAGGGTGACCGGCTCAGCCGTGGCCTGCCCGCACACCACGAGATCGCTTTCACGGATCAGCCCGGCAAAGTCGATCGGCTGCGCGCTTTCCGACATCGCGGCCTCAGCCTATCGGCGTGAGGCGCGCGGAGGCCTCGCCGAGCAGCGTGCGCAGCTCCGTCTTCACGATCTTGCCATAGCTGTTCTTGGGCAATTCGCCGGTGAGGTAATAGTGCTTGGGCCGCTTGAAACGCGCGATCCAGGCGTTGCACATCTGATCGAGCTCATCTCGCGTAACCGTCCTGCCCTCGGCGGCAACCACGATGGCCACGACCTCCTCGCCCCATTCCGGATGCGACCGGCCGATCACCGAGACTTCGGCGACGGCCTCGTGCCGCAGCAGAACCTCCTCGACCTCACGCGGATAGATGTTGGTGCCGCCGGAGATGATGACGTCCTTGGAACGGTCCTTGAGAGTGAGAAACCCGTCGGCGTCGAAGGCGCCCATGTCGCCGGTGTAGAGCCAGCCGTCACGCAGCGTGTTGCCGGTCGCGTCCGGATTCTGCCAATAGCCGGACATGACGGTGTCGCCGCGCACGATGATCTCGCCGACCTCGCCGGGCGCAACCTCCTGCCCCGCCTCGTCCACGATGCGCACCTGCACCACGCCCTGCGCGATGCCGACGGAGGCAAGCCGCTCCTCATGGCGCGGATGGCCGGCATCGTCATGCATCGACTTCGGCAAGTAAGTGATGGTCATCGGTGTCTCGCCCTGACCATAGATCTGCGCCAGCTTCGGCCCGAACACGGCGAGCGCCGCCTTGCAGTCCGCAACGTACATCGGACCGCCGCCATAGATGATGGTCTTCAGCCCCGGCGCGGTCGCGCCCGCAGCTTCCGCTGCGACCGTCAGGCGTCGCACCATGGTGGGCGCAGCGAAGAAGGAGATGTTGTCGCGCTTCGCCGTCAGCTCGAGAATCTCGTCGGGCTCGAAGCGGCCGCTTTCGGGAATGATCTGCGCGCCCATGCCGAGCACATGCGGCACCATGTAGAGGCCGGAGCCGTGCGACATCGGGGCGGCGTGCAGCAGCGCCTCGCCCGGCACGATCGGGTTGATCTCGGCGAGATAGTTCAACGACATCGCAAGCAGGTTGCGATGGCTGAGCACCGCGCCCTTGGGCCGGCCGGTGGTGCCGCTGGTGTAGAAGATCCAGGCGGGATCGGTGATGGCGACATCGGCGATGGCGGTGCCGTCCGCCTTCTCCATGTCGCGATGTTCAGCCGAGCCGATCTCGACGATGCGCGGCCTGACTGTGCCCAGCGCCAGAGCTTCCGACGCGACGTTCGCCATGTCCTCGGTCACGAAGACGACGGCCGCCCCCGAATTGTCGAGGATGAACGCGACCTCACGCGGATGCAGTTTTGCGTTGATGGGGACGGCGACGAGGCCGGCGTGCCAGCAGGCATAGAGGCAGGCGACGTAGTCGGGCACGTTCTTCATCAGCAGCGCGACACGGTCGCCCTTGGCGAGGCCAAAGCGTTGGTGCAGCGATGCGGCGAGCGACGCCACCGTCGTGGCGAGCCGGCCGTAATCGGCGACCGGCGTCAGACCCTTGAGCAACGCTGGCGCGGACGCATCGGCTCTGGCGGCACGCAGGAGGTGGTGAGCGAGGTTCATGGCGATCCTCCGCTGGCGCTAAGCTTAGTACGACTTCGCGAGCCCGAGCACCTTTTCCGCAATAAAACTGAGCGCAAGCTGCGGGCTGACCGGCGCGATGCGCGGGATCAGCACCTCGCGCAAATAGCGCTCGACGTGAAATTCCTTGGCATAGCCGAAGCCGCCATGGGTCATCACCGCCTGCTCGCAGGCATGATAGCCGGCTTCGCCCGCGAAATATTTCGCCGCGTTCGCGCCGGCGCCGCAGGGCAGGCCCTTGTCGTATTGCCAGGCGGCCTGCATCACCATCAGCCAGGCGGCTTCGAGCTCGACCCAGTTCACCGCGAGCGGATGCTGGATGCCCTGATTCTTGCCGATGGGACGATTGAACACGACGCGGGTCTTGGCGTATTCGGTCGCGCGCGACAGCGCGAGCTTGCCAAGGCCAACCGCTTCCGCCGCGATCAGGATGCGCTCGGGATTCATGCCTTCGAGGATATACTGAAAGCCCTTGCCCTCCTCGCCGATCCGGTCCTCCATCGGGATTTCAAAATCCTCGAAGAACAACTCGTTGGAATCGACGATCTTGCGGCCCATCTTCTCGATCTCGTGGACCTTGATCCTGGTGCGGTCGAAATCCGTATAGAACAGGCTGAGGCCATGGGTGGGCGAGCGCACCTCCTCCAGCGGCGTGGTGCGCGCGAGCAGCAGGATCTTGTGCGCGACCTGCGCGGTCGATATCCAGACCTTCTGGCCATTGACGATGTAGCGGTCGTTCTTGGCAACCGCACGGGTCTTCAGTTGCGTGGTGTTGAGCCCGGTGTTGGGCTCGGTGACGGCGAAGCAGGCTTTCTCGCGGCCCTCGACCATCGGCGGCAGCATGCGCTTGCGCTGCTCCTCGGTGCCGAACACGACGACGGGGTTGAGGCCGAACACGTTGATGTGCACCGCGGAGGCGCCGGACATGCCGGCGCCCGATTCCGCGATCGTGCGCATCATGATCGCGGCTTCGGTGATGCCGAGCCCCGAGCCGCCATATTCTTCCGGAACGCAGATGCCGAGCCAGCCGGCATCCGCCAGCGCCTTGTGGAAATCATGGGGGAAGCCGCCGTCATGGTCCTTTTTCAGCCAATAGGCATCGGGAAAGCCTTCGCAGATCTTCGCGATGGCATCGCGAATGGCTTCCTGCTGATCGGTGAGCGCGAAATCCATGTTCTTGTTCTCCTTCTTGGGAGCCGGGCTCCGATCCTAGCGCCCCATCTGCGAGGGCAGCCAGAGGATGATAGACGGAAACGCCACCAGAATCGCGATCGCGATCAGGTGCGCGATGAAGTGCGGGAAGGTGCCGTGGAACACCTCCGCCACCGGCCGCTTGGCGTAGCGGGCGACGATGAAGCAGTTCAGCCCGACCGGCGGCGTGATCATGCCGACCTCGGCGGTGACGATCTTGATGACGCCGAACCAGATCGGATCAAAGCCGAGCGTCTTGATCAGCGGCAGCACGATCGGCACGGTCAAGACCAGGATCGCGATCTGGTCCATGAAGGAGCCGAGCACGATATAGCCGCACAGGATCAGCGTGATGATCACCCAGCGCGAGGTCGGCAAGGACCCGATCCAGGCGACGAGGTCCTGCGTGACATGGGTGAGCGTGAAGAAATAGCCGAAGATCGAGGCACCGACCAGGATCGTCACGATCATGCAGGTGCCGTGGCAGGCGCTGAGCAGCGCACGATAGAGCGTGGCCGGGGTCACCCTGCGCTTGGCAATGGCGAGCGCCAACGCTCCGGCGGCGCCGAGCGCGGAAGCTTCGGTCGGGGTCGCCACGCCGAGATAGATCGTGCCTGTGACGAGCGAGAACAGCAGGACCATCGGCCCGATCTGCCAGAGCAGCGAAAACTTCTCCCGCCAGGATACCGGCTCGATGCGTGGGGCCCGGGACGGATCCTGCCAAACCAGGAAGTAGATGGTCGCCATGATGGTCGCGGTCACGAGGATCGCCGGAATGATGCCGCCGATCAGCAACTGACCGATATTGACCTCTGCGAGCAGACCAAAGATCACCAGCGCCACGCTGGGCGGGATCAGCATCGCCAGCGTCCCCGAGATCGCGACGACGCCGGCTGCCATCTTCGGCTCATAGCCCTGCCGGATCATCGCCGGGAGGCTGGTTGACGACAGCGTCGCGGCGGATGCTGTCGACGTGCCGCAAATCGCACCGAAGCCCGCACCGGCCAGCGCGGTGGCCATACCGAGGCCGCCGGGAATCCGGCCGACCCATGCGGAGGCCGTCTTGAACATGTCGTCGGCGACGCCCGACAGCAGGACGAGATCGGCCATCAGCAGGAACATCGGGATGGTGATCAATTCGTAGGAGGAAACCGTCGAAAGCGGCGCCGTCTGCAGAATGCCGAACAGCGTGCCGGTGCCGCCGACCATCAGGAGGCCGACCGAACCGGCAAATCCCATTGCGAAGCCGACCGGCGTGCCGATCGCCAGCAGGAGAAAAAGCAGTGCGAGTACGATGATGACCGTCATTGATGCTGCCGTTATTCGAAGGAGCGGGCTTCGCCGGCCTCGTGAACGGGCGGCAAGGGAAAGAGATCGCGTCCGGACAGAAGGCTGAGGACGTTTCCTATGAGCTGCAGCGCCAGCCGCAGCACGAGCACGCCGCAACCGAACGGCACCAGCGCGGCCGAAATCCAGGTCGGCCAGGCAATCGCTCCGGCAAGGACGTCGCGCTGCTCGTAGTTCTCAAGCGCGCGCTCGAACCCGACCTTGCTGATCAGGACGAAGACGAACAATCCGGTGAGCGCCGTGACGATCTCCGAAAGCCGCCGCCCCGCCGGAGGAAAGCGCGTCAGCAGGACGTCGACGCCGACATGCGCATGCACGCGCAAGGTGTCGGAGAGTGTCAGGAAGAACGCGGCGGCGAGGAGATAGAGCCCGATCAAGTCATAGGTGAACGCGAACGGGCTGTTGAGGACGTAACGCATGAACACGTCGGCCACCACCAGTGCCATGATCGCGAAGAGAGAGATTGCCGCGATCACGGTCAGCGCGCGCTCCAGCACGCCGAGTACATTTTCCAGCCCCTTGATCACCTCTGGCGTCTCCACGATGTCTTTGCCGTCTACTTTGCGCCGGCCGCGAGCAAGCCCTCGAATTCCTTGAGCGCCGCGGAGGCCTGCTTGCCGCGGCTGTCGAGCCCGGTGGCCCATTCCTGCGCCACGCTCTTGAGCTTCTCCTTCATTTCCGCGCGCGTGGCGTCCGGAAGGGGCGTGAAGCTGATGCCCTGATCCTTCATCTTCTGCTGCGTGACGTCCTGCTCCTTGTCGACATCGGCGCAGGCCTTCGGCGTGATCGCTTCCGAGGCCTCGTTCATCGCCTTCTTCACGTCGTCGGGCAGCTTGTCCCAGACCGACTGATTGATGGAGTAGGCAACGATGAAGCTGCCGAAGCTGACGCCTTCGGTCGCGTATTTGACCAGCTTGTCCAGACCATAGGCGACGACGCTGTCCATCGGGAACAGAAGCCCGTCCATGGTGCCGCGGGACAGCGACTCGTAGGCATCGGGCGCGGCCATGCGCACCGGCACCGCGCCGAGCGTGCGCACGGTCAGATCCTGTGCGCCGCCGGTGGTGCGCAGCTTCAGACCCTGCATGTCCTTGATCGTCTCGACCTTCGCCTTGGCGGTCCACACCTGGTACGGCGGAAGCACCACGGCCATTAGCAGCTTGATCTTGTTGGGCGCATATTCCTGCTTGGCCAGGACGCCGTCCCGCGCGCTCTTCCAATAAGCCAGCGTTCCCTGGCAACTCGTCTGGAACGCGCCCGGAAGTTGCGCGACCTCGGAGAGCGGCATCTTGTCCGAGACGTAGGACGGCCCGATGTACCCGATGTCGATCACGCCGGACTGCGTAAGCCGCAGCATGTCGGTGGCCTTGCCGATCTGCTGGTTCGGATAATGGGTGAAGGTCACGCCGCCGTTGGTGCGCTTGCTGACGTCGTCCATCCACGGCTTGAGCATCAGACGGACGAGATAGTGATCGGCGGGGAAGCTGTCGGCGACCTTCAACTCGAGCGCCTGCGCCTGAAGTGTCGAGACCGGCAGCGAAAGCGCGAGCGCGGCGGCAGCCCAGGCCAGGTTCTTCTTCATTTGGTTCTCCCTAACGCGTTCCCACGCCGAAGGCGGCAGCGGCTTGCTGCAGCACCGTCCGGCCCTCGCTCCATTTCTTGCTTGAGGAAGATGTACATATATGTGAATTTATCTGTCAAGTATATGAATTGCGTATGGCGCTATGCACGACGAGCCGACTTCGCTGAATTGACATCGGCGTTTCCTGAACTCTAACTCCACGTATATGAATTTGTCTCACGAGGCCCCATGGGACCGCTCGCCGGCTTCACCATTCTCGACCTGACCTCGGTGCTGATGGGCCCCTACGGCACCCAGGTGCTCGCGGACATGGGCGCCGACGTCATCAAGGTCGAAAGCCCCGAGGGCGACATCGTTCGCCAGATCGGCCCGGGCCGCACGCCCGGCATGGGCGGCATGTTCCACAACGCCAATCGCGGCAAGCGCAGCATCGTGCTTGATCTGAAAAAGCCGGAAGGCCGCGACACACTGTTGCGCCTTGCGAAGAGCGCCAACGCGCTCGTCTACAATGTGCGCCCGCAAGCGATGGCGCGGCTCGGCCTCGACTATGAGACGCTTGCCGCGATCAACCCCGCTCTCGTGTATGTCGGTGCGTTCGGCTACGGCCAGTCCGGCCCCTATGCCGCAAAACCCGCCTATGACGATCTGATCCAGGGCGCGGCCACCATTCCGACGCTGCTCGCTGCCGCCGGCGACGGCACGCCGCGCTACGTGCCCGTCACCATCGCCGACCGCATCGTCGGGTTGATGATGGTGAACGCGATCATGGGCGGGCTGATGCACCAGCAACGCACGGGTGTAGGCCAGCGCATCGACGTGCCGATGTTCGAATCCATGGCTGAGTTCGTGCTGGTCGATCATCTCGGCGGCCTCACCTACGATCCCCCGCTCGACCATGGCGGCTATGCCCGCCTGCTGTCGCGCTACCGAAAGCCCTACAACACCAGCGACGGCTATCTCTGCGTCCTCATCTACAACGACAAGCACTGGCGCAGCTTCTTCGAGGCGATCGGGCAGCCGCATTTCCTAGAGCAGCCGCGCTTCGCCAACCACGCCGCGCGCACGAAACATATCGACGAGATCTACGAGGAGATCGGCCACATCTTCCTGGCGCGCACCACCGCGGAATGGCGCGAGCTCCTGGAGCGCGCCGACATCCCGGCGATGCCGATGCACACGCTGGAGACGATCCTGGACGATCCGCACCTCAAGGCGATCGGTTTCTTCAAGACCGTGGATCACCCCGTCGAGGGCCGCATCCGCCAGATGCGCGTGCCCTCGACCTGGAGCGTGACCCAGCCGGAACCCGCTGGCCCCGCGCCGACCCTCGGCCAGCACGGCCGCGCCATTTTGCGCGAGGCCGGCCTGTCGACCGAAGAGATCGAACGGCTCGCGGAGCAAAAAGCAGTTCACCTTGCCGCGCCGCCTTAAGCCGCAGCGCGGGCCAGAATCGCAAGACACACAGGGAGGAAACCGCGATGGCCGGACTTTATTTCGAAGACTTTTCCGTAGGCCAGGAGTTCAGGCATCCGCTGACCCGGACCGTCACGGAGATGGATAACACCATGTTCAGCCTACTGACGCTGAACCCGCAGCCGCTGCATATCGACGCGCATTTCGCGGAAAAGACCGAGTTCGGCCAGCGCATTTTCAACAGCCTTTACACCCTCGGCATCATGATCGGCATGACGGTCTATGATACGACCATGGGCACCACCGTCGCCAATCTCGGCATGACCGACGTCACCTTTCCGAAACCGGTCTTCCATGGCGACACCTTGCGGGCGACGACGAAGGTGCTTTCGTTGAGGGAATCCAAATCGCGCCCCAAAGCGGGTATCGTCGAGTTCGAGCACCACGCTCTGAACCAGAACGACGAGATCGTCGGCAAATGCCGCCGCATGGCGATGATGCACAAGAGGCCGGTCTGATGCGTTCGATGCTGTTCGTGCCGGGCGATTCCCCGCGCAAATTCGAGAAGGCGAGCGAAGGCAAGGCCGACGCGCTGATCATCGATCTCGAGGATTCCGTCGTCACCGAGAAGAAGCCGGAAGCACGCGGGCTCACGCTTGCGATGCTGAAGGGCCGTCCCGGCCCGCACCAGCTCTATGTCCGCGTCAACGCGCTCGACACCGGCATGACGCTCGCCGATCTCGCCGCGGTGATGCCGGGCCGGCCTGACGGCATCGTGCTGCCGAAATCGCAGGGCGGCGACGACGTGCGGCAGGTCGCGACCTGGCTCGAAGCGCTGGAAGCTGCATCCGGCATCACGGTCGGCGCGACCCGCATCGTCTGCGTCGCGACGGAGACCGCAAGCTCGATCTTCGGGCTCGGCAGCTACAAGGGCTGCTCTCCTCGCCTCGCCGGCCTGATGTGGGGCGCGGAGGATCTCTCGGCCTCGCTCGGCGCCACCGAGAAAGCGAGCGGCGGCGTGTTCCACAGTCCCTATCGCCTCGCGCGCGATCTCTGCCTGATGGCGGCGGCCGCGGCCGAAGTCGCGCCGATCGACACCGTCTATACCGACATCGACAACCTCGCGGGCCTCGAGCAGGAGACGCGCGCGGCGCGGCGCGATGGCTTTTCGGCGAAGGCGCTGATCCATCCCAAGCATGTCGATGTCGTCAACGCCGCGTTCGCGCCGACCGACGCAGAGCGCACATGGGCGGAGAAGGTGATCGCGGCGTTCGCGAGCAACCCGAATTCCGGCACGCTGCGGCTCGACGGCCAGATGATCGACAAGCCGCATCTTCGCGCCGCGAAGAAGATTCTCGGCCAGCCCTGAAGCAGGATGCCAAGCCCACCATGATCGTTCGCCAAGCCGCAAACGTCCTGGAGATCATGGAGTTCTTCGCGCAAGTGAAGAAGCCGGCGACGCTTGCCGAGATCGCCGATCATTTCGGCTGGCCGCGCTCGTCGACCTTCAACCTGCTCGCGACGCTGTCGGAGAAGGGCTATCTCTATGAGCCGCGGCCGCGCGCCGGCTTCTATCCAACGCCGCGCTGGCTCGCCATGGCGCGGATGATCTCGGAGGTCGAGCCGCTGCCGCCGTGGACGCATCAGCTGATCTCCGATCTCTCCGCCGAGACCGGCGAGACCGCCTCCATCGTGGCGCCGGCCGGCGTGATGGCGGTATTCATCGACGTCGTCGAGTCCAAGGCCGCGATCCGCTATTTCGCGACCATCGGCCATCGCGTGCCGATTCACGCCACCGCAAGCGGCCGCGCACTGCTGCTGCAATACTCGCAGGAAGAGCGCGATAGCGTCTATCGCAAGATCGAATTCAAGCAGTACGGCCCCTCGACGCCGATCAGCATCGAGGCCGTCGAGACCGAGCTGCGCAACTCGATCTCACGCGGCTATTGCCAGAGCTTTGCGGATTACAGCCGCGATCTCGCCGGCGCCGCGATCCCGCTGCCGATCGGCGACCGCAGATTGTCTGTCGTCGTTGCCGGACCGGAGTTCCGCATCGGCCCGAAGGTGCCGGACGTGGCCGCGCTGATCGCGCGGACGGTCGACCGGCTGCGGCCGAAGACCACCGCGGCCTGAAGGCCTCGCCTTATTCGAATCCCTGAGCAGGCGGCGCCGACGTCTGCACCGGCGCGGCGGGAGCCGCTTCAACCGGCTGCGGCGCCGGTGCGGCTTGCACCGGCGGATTGCTGGCGGCTCTCATCTGGCCATTGGCCTCCATCGCCTGGCGCGTGCGCGGCGGCGCGCCGGCTGCGCGGTTGGCCTCGCGACGCGGCGGCGGCCGCTGTCGCGCCGAGCGCGAATCTCTCACGCCCCAGGACCGGGCGATCGCAGGTCCGGCGGTATAACCGATCGCCGCGCCGGCGACGGCACCAATCGGACCCAGCACCACGGCGCCCGACACGGCTCCGATTGCTGCTGCGCCGGCACGTTCCTGTGCGGCAGCGGCCGCAGGCACACCTGCGAGCAGCACGACGGCAGTGACCAGAGCTTTGTTCATCGGAGCGCCTCCCTCAAGAGGAGATCACTCTTACTCAAATATGGCTGCAGGACGTTTGTCCGTTGCCCAACACGGGGCAATCGCGCAGGGAACTCCGGCAATTCAAGGGCAAGCCGGATGCCGATAGCGCAACTACGGCGCGACCTTGTCGCTGGTGAACCCGTTGCCGTCGAGTGCGCGGCGCACCGTGCCGTCCGCTTTGGCTTCATCGAGGAAATGCGCCGCCCAGACCTTTGCCGCGGCCTTGCCCTTGGGCACGACGACGACCACGCCGGTCGACTGGATCACCTCGTCCAGCACCTTCGTTCCCGGCAGTTTTCGCGAGAGGTCGTCCAGGGCCCCCATGCCCATCGCGAGCGCATCGAGCTCGCCCTTGCCGATCGAGGCGGCGGCTTCGTCCGGCTTCACGAACTTCGTCAGCTTCGCCTGCTTGATCGACTTCTCGACCGTGCGCGACGTCGACGTTCCCTCGATACACCCGACCCGCATGCCGGCACGATCGACATCTGCAACGGTGCGGATGTCCGAGCCGGCGCGCACGAGATAGCCGCTCATATAGGCGACATAGGCCGGACCCTGGTCGACGAACGCCTCGCGCTTGACGTCGGCAGGCATGAAGGAGAGATCCCAGACGTCCTTGCCGCTCGCCGCCGCGATCTCGTCGGAGCTCTGGTATTCGACCAGCAGCAAGGGGACATGCAGCCTGTCGGCGGCGGCCTTGGCGAGCTCGACGGTGACACCGCGCGGCTTGCCGGTCGAAGGATCGCGCGTGGTCCAGAACGCGGAGGCGGCGGGGCCGACGGCGACGGCCACGCGGAGCGTGCCGGTGGGTGCGACGTCGGCGGGGCCTTCGGCTTTCGCATCAAGGATGATGGTCATCGCAAAGACTAGGACCAAGCAAGCCTTCACACCATGCCGCAGCATTTTATGTCTCCGGAACTAGACGATGGCCGACAGAACGACGGTGCGCTCCCTCGCCCCGCTTGCGGGGAGAGGGTTGGGGTGAGGGGGAGTCTCCGCGGGGACGGTGACAGTTGGACTCGCGGAGACTCCCCCTCACCCGGAAATCAAGCTGTGCTTGATTTCCGGCCTCTCCCCGCGTGCGGGGAGAGGCGAAGACTTAGACGATCTTGATCGACATGTCCGGCAAGCCCTCGAGCTTGCACAAGAGCACGTCGCCCTTCACGACAGGCCCGACATTCTCCGGCGTGCCGGAATAGATGATGTCGCCGGCCTTCAGCTCGAACGCTTCCGACAGCTTTGCGATCTGCTCGGCGACGCTCCAGATCATCTTGCTGAGATCCGAGCTCTGCTTCACCGTGCCGTTGATCGCGAGCGAAATGGCGCCCTTCTCGAAATGGCCGGTCTTGCTGGCCGGGTGGATCGGGCCGATCACCGCGGCGTGGTCGAAGCTCTTGCCGATCTCCCAGGGTTTCTTCTCCGCAGCCATACCGTTCTGGAGATCGCGCCGGGTCATGTCGAGGCCGAGCGCATAGCCGTAGACATGGTCGAGCGCCTTGTCGGCCGGGATGTTGGTGCCGCCGGATTTCAACGCGGCCACCAGCTCGACCTCGTGATGGTAGTTCTTGGTCAGCGACGGATATGGATGGTCGGCGACCTCGCCGATCGCGACGTTCTGGATCGCATCCGTCGGCTTCTGGAAGAAGAACGGCGGCTCGCGATTCGGATCGGAGCCGCGCTCGATCGCGTGCGCGGCGTAGTTGCGCCCGATGCAGTAGATGCGGCGGACCTGGAACACCTGGGTCTCGCCGACGATCGGAATCGCGACCATCGGCACCGCGAAGATCGGCTTCGGTGCGCCTTGCGCGGCGGCCGGCGTTGCTTCGGCGATGCCTGCCGCGGTCATCGCGGCTGCGGCGGTGAGGAGATCTCGTCGTGAAGTCTTGGTCATCGTCATATTCCCTGGCTTGGGCATTCGTTTCCTGCGGAGCTATTCATAGGGCCAAACACTCAATGGGCCAATGGATCGGGCCGCATCTGCACCTTGTAGACTTTAGGCGAGGATTCCTTGCCGCCCTCCCCGTGGAAGCTCGCGCGTGTTCCCGTCGTGCTCCACAGGCCGCGGCCCTTCCAGCCGGTATTGGGATCGTCGATCCGGCCGTCGACATTCTTGGTGAAGAAGCCGAGCGGATAGGGATTGCGCAGGTTCACCAGCTCGCCATTGACGAGGGCGAGCAGCGACTCGCTGCCGTTGGCGCTCGCGATCGGCACGTTGGCGCCGAGGCCGAACGTGTTGTAGCGGTCCACCCAGACATAATAGGCGTGGTTGGCGCTGCCGCTGGCATCGAGGCCTTTGAACTGCGGCCCGGGCATGCGCCAGGTCTTCCATCCCTCCGGGCACTGCTTGCCGTCGGCGGTCGTCGGTCCGTTCAGCGGTCCCTTGCAGAGCTTGCGGTCGAAGCTTGCGAGATGGCCGCTGGACAACACCGTCCACACCACACCGTCGAGACCGATATCGAGACCGCGCGGACCGAACGTACCCTCCGGCGGCTGATACACTTCCGCCAGCGCCGTGTTCGCCGGATCGGGCCCGGGCATCACGCGCACGATGTAACCGGGCTGGTCGATGCGGGAGAAGCCGCGATCCATCGCCTGGCCCCAGATCGTGTCATCCACCGGGCTCGGCATGATGCCATAGAACGACGCCGCGATACGCTTGTCCTTGGCCGGATCGACGGGATCCTTGTGCTCGACATAGGCATCACGCTTGCCATTGCCGTTGGTGTCGATGATCAGCGGTGTCCAGCCCTGCGATTTCACGTCGTCCAGGCCCTCGCGATACTGCTTGGTGTCGAGCCAGCCGACTAGGCCGCCGCCGAGCCCGGGACCGCCGGAGCTGGTCCACAGCGTCTGGTTGGCATCGTCATCGAAATAGAGGTGGTGGGTCGTGAAGCAAGTGTTGATCAGGTCCCATTTCCCCGTCGCGGGATCGAAGCGCGACAATTGACGCAGCGAGGTCGCCTGCGGCGCCACCTTCGCCGACGGCAGATCCGAACCCTGCTTGCAGTAATCGGGATTGGCCGGCGGCCGCAGGCGCGCGGTGAACCAGACCTTGCCCTGCTCGTCCATCATCACGTTGTGGATGCTGGTGTGGCCGTCCCAGATCGGCTCGTCGCCCCAATAGGCCGACGGCCCGCGCGGCGCGTCGGTCGACGACGGCGTGTTGGGATCGAGATAGGGATGCTTGATGGTGCCGGCGATGTTCTTCACGGGGTCGAGCGTCGGCACGAGGTCCGAGCTCTCTTCCGACGATCCGTAGATCAGGCCACCAGCGTTGACGCGCGGGTTGCGCTTGTCGGTCGAGATCGCATCGTGCTGATAGCGCGTCGGCGCTGCCCAGTCCCACATCGTGAACACGACGTTGCGCTCGATGCCCTTGGGCCGCTCGGGCCTGGCGAACGGCAATTCGCCGGCCGCGATGCGGTCCGTCCATTTCGAGAAGAGATCGTAGACCTTTTCCGGGCCCATGCTGGCGAGCACAGTCGCCATGTATTCCTGGGCCTGGCCGGCCTGGGTGCGGACCGCCCAGGCGGTGTGGGAATCGTAGCCGTCGGTGAACACTATCGGGATTTCGCGGATGCCGCGCGTACCGAGCGCGTGGCAGGACTGGCACATGTTCTTGACCGTATCGACCCACTGGGCCTGCGACTTCATGGTCTCCGGCATCTTGTTGCCCTTGTCGCCGGTGCCGGGAAATTCTTCCGGCTTGGGGATGTCGAGCATCGAATACCAGTACATGCCCGGGTAGTTCTGCGCGTCCTGTTTCGGCGCGGCCTGTGCCGCTTTGAAGTCGAGGACCTTGCCGGGACGGGCCTCCTGTTGCGCCGTGTCCTGCAGGCCGTAGCCACGGACCCAGACCTTGTAATTGGCCGCGGGAAGATCCGGGATGACAAACCGGCCCTGATCGTCGGTCACCACCACCTTGGCGTATTTGGTCGGCAGGTCCTTCGTCTCGGCGATCACCCAGACGCCGGCCTCCGCCCCCTTGTCGCCCGTCACCTGTCCGCCGATGTCGCTGGCGGATATTTCGACAGTCGCCGCCATCCCGGTGCCGGCATGCAGCAGCGCAGTCGCACCGAGATAGAAGGCCAGCATTCGCCTCAGATTCATCATTCCCTCCCGTTTTTTTGGCGTTTGGTCCGGGCCTCTTGCGGGCCTTATCCGGACTTGTCTCTCAAGTCTTGAGCCGGTCGAAGAACTCCCTCACTTTCCGCGCGCAGACATCAGGATCGGTGGCGGCGACGTGGTAGGAATCGCCGGGCAGCACTTCGAGCTTCGATCCCGGGATCGTCTCCTGCCACGCCTTGACGGAATTGACGTCGCCGAGCCCCGAGCCCGTCGTGGTGATCACGAGCGCCGGGCGCTTGATCGACGGCAGCTCACCGGTGACGTCGACCGTGGGCACCATCTGGAGGAACGCCTCCAGCGTCGAGGCCTTGGTCTTCGACATCAGCTTGATCCACCAGTCGAGCGCCGCCGGCGGCAGCGACGAACCGAGCCGGCCCGCCGTGGTCTCGCGCACCCAGGCTTCGACGCCCTGCTCGCGGATCTGCTTGCGCCAGGTCGGCGCTCGTTCGTTGAACGAGGTCAATGACGCCGGCGCGCCGACCGCGGCGACCGCAATCACGCGATCCGGGTGCTTGGCCGTCAGGTGCATCGCCAGCGTACCGCCGATCTTGCCGCCGACCAGAAAGACGCGATCGAGCTTCAACGCATCGAGCATCCGGATGATGTCGTCGCCGAGACCGGCAAAGCGATAGGCATAGTCGCCCGGCATCGGCGTCGAATCGCCATAGCCGCGCAGGTCCGGCCGCACGACGAGATGGTGCGTGGCGAAGTACGGCACCCAGCGCCGGAACGCCTCGCCGCTTTCGGCGAGCCCGTGCAGCATCACGACCGGCGGCCTGACGTCCCAAGGCAGAAGATAGTCGTCGATGCGAACCGCAAGCTCGCAGTCCTCGCTGACACCGATCTTCCTGAGTTCGCTAGCCATCAGATACACCTCGTTCCACCGCCATCGACATTGATGCAGGTTCCAGTAATGAAGGATGCGCGGTCTGAACAGAGGAACGCGACGAGGCCGGAGACCTCGTGCGGCTGCCCGACACGCCCGAGCGGCACCGAAGCAATCGCGGCGGCGTTTGTCGCGCCCTGATCCTGACCCGCGATCGCCGCCCCCTGCGCAATCAGGCTGTCCCAGCGATCGGTCTGAACCGGACCGGGATTGACGCCGGTGACCAGCACGTTATCGGGCGCGCATTCCTCGGCAAGCGCCAGCGTGAAGTTGAGCAGCGCCGCGTTGACCGCGCCGCCCGCCATATAGGCCGCGCGCGGCTGGTGCCCGCTGCGGCCGATGATGTTGATGACCCGGCCCCAGCGGCGATCGCGCATCCCGGGCAGGACATTGCGGGCGCAGCGCATGTAGCCGAGCAGCTTCAGCTCGATCGACTTGGCCCAGATCGCATCCGGCGTCTCTGCGATCCGGCCCATCGGCGATGCGCCGGCATTGTTGACGAGGATGTCGATACGCCCGAAAGCCTCGCGCGCGGTATTCATCGCGCGGGCGATGTCGTCGGGCCTGGTCATATCTCCGGCACAGGCGATCACGCGCCGTCCCGTATCCCGCGTCATCTCGCCAGCTGCAGCCGCCAGCCGCTCGGCGTCGCGCGCGACGATCACGACATGGGCCTGCTCGCGCGCGAGCTCGGCGGCAATGGCATGGCCGATGCCGATACTGCCGCCTGTGACGACGGCGACCTTGCCGCCCAGATTAAGATCCATGACGCTGCCCTAATCCACCGTGGCGCCAGAGGCCTTGACGAGCTTGCCCCACTTTGCGGTCTCGTCGGTCATGAACTGCCCGAAGGCGGCGCCGAAAACCGTGCCGGGCTCCGCCCCGAGCTCGGCAAGCCGCTTCTTGACATCGGGCATCTTCAGAATGGTCTCGACCTCGCTGCTGAGCTTGGCAAGCGCGGGCTGAGGCGTCTTGCCAGGCGCCACCAGACCGAACCAGGATGACGCCTCGAAACCGGGAACGGTCTCGGCAACCGTTGGCACATCGGGCAGCGCGTCCGCGCGCTTTGCGCCCGCGACCGCGATCGCGTTGATCGCCTTACCCTGGACCTGCGGCAGCACCGCCGGCATGTTGTCGAACATGAACGGGATCTGCCCGGCGAGCAGATCATTCATCGCCGGCGCCGCGCCGCGATAGGGCACGTGAACGATATCGATGCCGGCCATGCTCTTGAGCAGCTCGCCGGCCAGATGATTGGTCGAACCGATGCCGGACGAGCCGAAATTCATCGTCCCAGGCTTCGCCTTGGCGAGTGCGATCAGCTCGCCGACATTCTTCGCCGGCACCGAGGGATTGACGACCAGGACGATCGGGACGGAGGCGATCAGCGCCACCGGCGCAAACGCCTTGGCCGGATCGAACGGCAGCTTCTTGTAGAGCGAGCCGTTGATCGTCAGCGGCGGCGGGGCGGTCAGCAGCAAGGTGTAGCCGTCGGGGTCGGCACTCGCGACCGTCTCGGCACCGATATTGCCGCCGGCGCCACCGCGGTTCTCGACGACGAAGGTCTGCCCGGTTCGCTCGGCGAGCTTCTGCGCGACGATGCGGGCGATGATGTCGTTGGACCCGCCGGCCGGGAACGGCACGATGATCTTAACCGGACGCGACGGATAATCCTGCGCGAGGGCCGGACCGGACAGAACAATGGCGCCGCAGACGGCGAGAACCCAGCGGCGGCAGTATCGGTACATCAGGCGCTTCCTCTCTTTTTGTTTATCGTTGACCGCCCTTATATCAGGTCGTCATCAGCGGCCTCAGCTTGCCGATGTCGTCGACCTTCTCGAGATTGCGGATCTGCTCGATCAGCTTCTCCGATTTCTCGGCGCCCAGCACCGGCGCGATCAGATCCCTGGTCTTCGCTTCCACGGCTTCCGTATTCAGCGGATTTTCCTTGGTGCCCGGCGGATATTTGGTGAAGTGTTCCACCTTCCTGCCATCGGTCAATGTCATCTCGACGACGGCACCGCGCGGCGCCGCCGGATCCATCAGCGCCTTGTCACCGGCCAGCGTCACCTTGGCGCGCTGCTCCAGGATCTTGGGATCGTGCATCAGCGCAACGTCGTGGCTGTCGTTGAAGGAGACGGCGCCTTTGACAAGCGCGACCGCAACGAGGTGCTGACAGTTCACATCCGGCATCGCACTCTCGCCGACGATGCCCATTGCGTCGGTCGGCAGCTTAACCAGGATGCTCTTCACCTTGTCCGGGGTCAGGCCGTGCTGCTTGCGCAGCGTCAGCGTCGCATCCAGCGGCGACTGGATAGGATAGCCGACCGAAAACGTCTTGATCGCGGTTTCCGTGACATAGAAGCGGCTGCCGAGATCCTTCACCATCTCCTCGGGCTTCGGATCGGATGACAGCGCGATGAAGAGGTTGTGGGTGCCGTCGAGCACGTCGTCGACGCCGGTCAGGCCGTTCTTGACCATGTCGACGGCCATGACGCCGTTGCGCGCGCCCATGCCGGCGAAATCGAACGCCTTCTCGATGTGGTCGTGATCCTTCACCCAGCTCCACAGGCCGGAGAACTGCTGCGACGAATAGGAGATCGCATAGCGCATCCCCTTCTCGTCGAGCCGCGCCAGCAAGGCCGCGGCGCCGAGCGCGCCGAAAGTCGAGGACGTGCCTTCCGCGCTGCGATGCGAGCCGCGTACGAGATCCGGCCCCAGGGCCATCAACAGGCGGCAGGTCAGGTCGTAGCCGAGCGCGACGGCGCGAATGACGTCCTGGCCGCTGCGATGTTCCCGCTCGCCGAACGCAAGCGCGGCCGGCACCACCGAGCATCCCGGATGCGCCTTGGTCACCGGCTCGAAATCGTCGGTCTCGTCGGCATGCGCGCACATCGCATTCGCCAGCGCGGCGTTGACGGCCGTGGTGCGGAAGTCGGAGCCGACGACGGAGGCCTGCGCATCGCCACCGAGCGTGCGGACATATTTCAGCGCCATCTCGCCCGGCCGCATGCGCGCGCCCGATACCATCGCGCCGAACGTATCGAGGATGCGGTGCTTGCATTCGAGCAGCACCTTCTCCGGCAGCTCCTGGTCGCGCGCGGCGACCATGTAGCGGGCGAGCCGCTCGGTCACGCCGGGGCCTGCCGCCTGAGCGGCGCGGCCGCCGGTCGCGGCCAGCGCGGCAATCGAGCCGGCGGATTGGAGGAAGCGGCGACGTGAGGGCATGCGTCTCTCCCTCGCGATCAGACCGCGACCGACATCTTGGCGATCTCCGCCGCATTCGGCAGGTTCTCGACACCCCAGCAGGCATCCATCACCCGGCGAATGGTCGCCGCGGGAATGATGCCGTCCGCGAGGTCGGAGAACTTGGTCTCGAGCTGCTTGTCGGTCATCGGCACCTCGACGCTGCCGATCGCATGCTCGATGTAGCGGTTGAGCTTGCGGCCGTCCTTGAGCACGATGGTGAGATCGACCTGCTCCGGCTTGATGCCCGGCGTGATCACCGGGTTCACCTTGCCGCGCAGCGCGACGACGGTCGGATCCGTCACGGCGCGATCGCTGAACTGCTTCTCGCCGCCGGCGCCCTCGATGATCGCCACCGCGACCGCGTGATAGACGCTGAACTTACCCTCCAGGCCGAGCTTCGGCGCCTTCTTGCCGGTCAGCTCCAGCACCAGCGGATGCACCTTGAGGTCGACGCGCTCGATCTGGTCGGCGGCCGGCTTGTTCTCGTTGCGGAGCTGGATCGCAGCATCGATCGCCGGATGCAGGACGATGCCGCAGGCGAACGGCTTGTAGGTGTTCAGCGCCGCCTCATAGCGCTTGCCGAGGTCGCCCAGGATCTCGTTGTAGTCCTGCTTGGTGCTGATGGTGTTGGCCCAGCCGCGCTTGGCCTCGATCATCGCGTCCGACGAGGTGAAGTTCTTCGAGGCCAGGATGGCGGCGAAGATGCCGCTCGAGGCGGCGCGCCCCGGGTTAAAACTCTTGTTCATCGAGCCGAAGGATTCGCGCAAGCCCACCGGCTGCGAGGCGGCTAGCCCGAGCGCCCAGGTCATCTACTGCTCGTTCAGCTTGAGCAGCTTGCCCACGGCGGCTGCCGAGCCGAACACGCCGGCGGTACCGGTGATGTGCCAACCGACATCGTAATGGTTCGGATAGACCGCGTTGCCGATCCGGCACTCGGTCTCGACGCCGAGCACCAGCGCGTTCAGGAACTCCTTGCCCGAGACCGGCTGCATTTCCGCCAGCGCGAGAATGGCCGATGCCACCGGACCCGCCGGATGAATGATGGTCTTCAGATGGGTGTCGTCATAGTCGAAGATGTGGCTCGACACGCCGTTGATGAAGGCGGCATTCATGATGTCGAACCGCTCGCGCCGGCCAAACAGCGAGGCCTGCTGCGGTCCCGAGAACGGGCCGAGTGCGGAGACTGCGATATCGACGGTCTCGTGATGCGAGCCGCCGATGGCGACGCCGACCCAGTTCAGCAGCGTGCGGACACCCTCTTTCCGGACATTGGCCGGCAGGTCGTCATAGCTTGCCGTGACGAGATAATGCGCCAGCGCGCGCGTGACCTCCTTGGGCGGTGCGGCGGCAGGCGCCACGGCCGGGGCCTGAGCAAACGCGGCACTGGCGCCTGCGGTGGCAAGCGGGAGGGCGGCTGCGGCCTGGAGCAGGGTCCTGCGATCAGTTTGCATAGGCGGCCTCCTTGACCTTGATCGAGACGAGTTTCGCGGCAAGCCGGACCGCGCTCTCCAGCGCGCCGGTGTTGGCCACACCCTTGCCGACGATGTCGAACGCCGTACCGTGCGACGGCGTGGTGAAGACCGTCTCGAGGCCCGCCGTGACAGTGACGCCGCGGTTGAAGCCGCGCAGCTTGGTCGCGATCTGGCCCTGGTCGTGATACATCGCGACCACGCTATCGAACTCGCCGGCGAAGGCGCGGATATAGACGGTGTCTGCGGGGTAAGGCCCGGTACAGGCGATGCCCGTCTTCGCAGCCGCCTCGACGGTCGGACGGATCATCTCAATCTCGTCGCGGCCGAACAGGCCGTTCTCGCCGGCATGCGGATTGAGAGCCGCGACCGCGATGCGCGGCTTGGCGACGCCAGCCCGCTTCATCATGCGGTCGACCAGCACGATCGAGTCGGTGATGCTCTCCGGATGGATGCCGTCGAGCGCTTCGCGCAGCGACTGGTGCCCGGTGACGCGCGACATCCACTGCCCGTCGAGCACGTTCATCTCGGAGAAGTAGGAGGTGTGACCGAGCAGGCTGGCGAACATCTTGTGTTCGTCGGGAAACTTCCAGCCGCCGTCGAACATCGCGCGCTTGTTCAGCGGCGCGAAGGTGATGGCATCGACCTCGCCCGCCCTAGAGAAGTCGATCGCGCGCGACAGCGTCTCGCCGGTGAGCCGGCCGGATTCGGCGCTGGCCTTGCCGAGCGGCAACTTGGCGGGATCGGTATTGCCGAGATCGACGAGCTGCACAGTGCCGCGGCTCCAGTTCGCCGCCTTGGGCGAAGCGATCCGCTCCAGCTTCAGCTTCACGCCGGCATGTTCCATGCCCATCTCGAGCACGCGGGCATCGCCCACCACGACGAGGCGGGCAGCATCGGCGAGCCTGTCATCGGAGAGCACGCGCGCAATCTGCTCGGGGCCGATGCCGGTGCAGTCGCCCGGGGTCAGGGCGATGACGGGCAGTTCATTGCTGTTGGTAGCCATAGACGAACCTTGGATCCTTAACTTACTGCTTGGACTTGAGCGGTGGACTGTGCCCAGTCCTCCCGCCTGAATTCTCCGTCCCATTTCGCGACGACGATAGCGGCAACGGCATTGCCGATGGTGTTGGTGATGGCGCGCGCCAGCGACATGAAGCGGTCGATGCCGAGCAGCAGCGCGAGGCCCTCCGCCGGAAGGCCGGCCGCGACGACGGTTGCCGCCAGCGCGGCGAATGCACCGCCGGTAACGCCGGCCGCGCCCTTGCTGGTGAACAGCATCACCACGAACAGGCTGAGCTGCTGGCCGGCGGAAAGCTCGATGCCGTAGACCTGGGCGACGAAGATCGTGGACAGCGGCAGCGTCAGCGCGACGCCGTCGAGATTGAAGGAATATCCGGAGGGAATGACGAGGCCGGCGACCGCGCGTCCGACGCCCGCCTTCGGCAGCTTCTCCATCATGCCGGGGATGGCGGTCTCCGACGACGAGGTGCCGAGCACGACCAGCAGCTCGGTGCGCAGCAGGCGCAGCAGATCCATCAGGCGGATACCGGCCATGCGGCAGATCGTGCCGAGCACGACGAAGATGAAGAACGCCATCATCGCCCAGGCGGTACCGACCAGCAGCGCCAGCGCGTAGAGCGTGGCGGCGCCGAATTTTGCGACCGTGAAGGCCATGGCGCCGAAGGCGCCGATCGGAGCGAGGGCCACCACGACATGCACGACGCTGAACACGAGCTCGGTCACCCGCTCCATGCCGGAGCGCAGCGGCGCGGCCTTGTCGCCGAGCAGCAGCAGCCCGATGCCGCAGAGCAGAGCAAGCACGAGCACCTGCAGCACGTCACCGGCCGCGAACGCGCCGACGAAACTTTCCGGGATCATGTGCTGGATGTAAGCGGACAACGATCCGACATGGGCCTGCTGATAGCGCGCGACGGTCTCCGCCTGCTGCGCCGTGGCGTGCGCCACGCCCGCGCCGGGCTGGACCCAGCGCACCACGACGAAGCTGATCAGCAGGCACAGCGTCGTCACGGCCTCGAAATAGACGAAGGCCTTGAGCCCGATGCGGCCGACCGCCTTCATGTCGCCGACCTGCGCGATGCCCGTGACCACGACGAGGAAGATCAGCGGCGCGATCGTCATCTTGATCAGCGAGATGAAGCTGTCGGCGAGCGGCTTGAACTCGACGGCAATGGCTGGGAACAGGACGCCGAACAGCACGCCCAGCGCGGCACCGGCGATCACCAGGACATATTGTTCGCGCCAGAGCGGCTTGCGCCGCCGTTCGGACCTGGAGCTCGGGATCGGCTCGGACAGCGGCGTTGCGGCGACCTGCAATTCACGTTCCTCCAACGGCATCGTCGCGCCATTGCGAAGGTGGCGCTTTGTTCTTGTCTTGCGATGCCGTTTACATTGGACCAGCGGCGCTTCAGGCGCTAATGCCGTATCGGTATCATTTGAGGACAAAACGTTATTATGGACCTGATCTGGCTGGAGGATTTCCTTGCCATCGCCGAGGAGCGCGGGTTCTCGCGCGCGGCCGAGCGCCGGCATGTGACGCAGCCGGCGCTGAGCCGCCGCATCAAGTCGCTGGAGGAGTGGCTGGGCACGCAGCTGTTCGAACGGTCCACCCACACCGTGACGCTGACGGCCGCGGGCGAGAGCTTCCGCCCAGTGGCCGAGGACGTGCTGCGCCGGGTCCAGGTCGGGCGCGAGGAAGCGCTGGAGGTGGCCCGGCTGAAGGCCGAGACCATCACCTTCGCGGCAACGCATGCGCTGTCGCAGACGTTCTTCCCGGAGTGGATCCGCAGCTCGGAGAGCGCGCGCGCCGGTGCGGCCGTCCAGCTCGTCGCCTCGAATTTCGCCGGCTGCGAGAAGCTGCTGCTGGATGCGCAGGCCCACTTCATGCTGGCGCATTATCACCCGTCGCTGGTGAGCCGGCTCGACATGGACCGCTTCCAGCGCATCGAGCTTGCGACCGACATCCTGATTCCGATCAGTGCGCCGGCCACGAAGCCGGGCCGCGGCGCGCGCAGCAAGAAGTCACAGCCCCGCTACGCCCTGCCCGGCGCATCGGGCGCGCCGCTGCCCTATCTCGCCTACCATCCGGGCTCGGGCGTGGGACGGCTCGTCACCTCGTTTCTGGCGGCGAAGGATCCGTCGGCCTGGCTCGCCCCGGGCTTCGCCGCGCCGGTCATGCTGCTGATCGACATGGCGCGCGAAGGGCGCGGCGTGACATGGGCGCCGATGACCCTCGTTCGCGCCGATCTCGACAATGGCCGGCTGCTGCGCGCCGGCGGCGCGGAATGGAACATTCCGATCAGCGTCTCGCTGTTCCGCACGCGGGCGCGCATGACGCGGGCGGCCGAGAATTTCTGGAGTGCCGTGCGCAAGGGCCGGCCGGCGGGAAAATCCGCCGCAGCGCCGCGAGCCAGGTGACGGCGGCCGGACCCGTCCGGTTCGTTTGGCCGCCTTGGCGGCGCATCCTGCTGATGGGCCTTGCCGCGGCGACGGCGACCGCCGCACGCGCCGCCGAGATTTCCGTTGCACCTACCGAATTAAAGGCAATCGGCTCCGTCGAGCCACGCTTCCAGTCCTACAATATCGAGATGGTCGAGGTGACCGGCGGGCGGTTCTGGAGGCCGTATCCGCGCGCGGGCCGCGCGTTCGATCAGCACGGTCGCTATAGCCCGAGGGCGCCGATCGATCTGTCCAACCCACGTCTGCGCATGCTCGCGGCCACGCTGTCGCCGGCTTATGTTCGCGTCAGCGGGACCTGGGCCAATGCGACGTTCTTTGGCGATGCGGAGACCGCACCGGCAAAGCCGCCGGCCGGCTTCAACTCGGTGCTCACGCGCGCGCAGTGGCGCGGCGTCGTCGGCTTTGCGCGCGCGGTCGATGCGGAGATCGTCACCTCCTTCGCCGTCAGTCCCGGCAGCCGCGACGGTGGCGGAAATTGGAAGCCGGATCAGGCCCAGCGCCTGATCGATGTCACGCGCTCGCTCGGCGGCCGCATTGCGGCTGCCGAGTTCATGAACGAGCCGACACTCGCCGCCACCAATGGCGCCCCGCCCGGCTATGACGCGACGGCCTATGCCCGCGACTTCAAGACCTTTCGCGAATGGATCAGGCAAAGCGCGCCGGAGACGCTGATTGCCGGCCCCGGCTCGGCCGACAACAGCGCCTCTCCCTCGACATCGGGCATCACGACGCGCGATCTGCTCGCCGCGTCCGGCTCCGGTGTCGACCGCTTCTCCTATCATCACTACAACACGATCTCGCCACGCTGCGGCGGGCATGACGATCCGGCGCAGGCGCTGGCGGAGCAATGGCTCGCCCGCACCGACACGACGCTGGCGATCTACCGCGACTTGCGCGACAGGTTCGAACCGGGAAAGCCGATCTGGCTGACCGAGACGGCGGATGCGGCCTGCGGCGGCAATCGCTGGGACAAGACGTTCCTCGATGCGTTCCGCTATCTCGACCAGCTCGGACGCCTGGCGAAAGCCGGCGTTCAGGTCGTCATGCACAACACGCTGGCCGCCAGCGATTACGGCCTGCTCGACGAGACGACATTCCGCCCCCGCCCGAATTACTGGGCCGCGCTGCTGTGGCGCCGATTGATGGGATCGACGGTGCTCGATGCGGGCGCTGCGCCAGCGTCCGGTCTCCACATCTACGCGCACTGCCATCCCGAACGGCAAGGCGCGGTCACGCTGCTCGCGATCAACACCTCGCGCGAGGCGCCGCGCCGGATCGCCCTGCCGCTGCCATCCGAGCGCTTCACGCTCGGCTCACCGCGGCTACAGGATGGGACGGTGCAACTGAACGGCAGCACGCTGGCGCTGACGGCCGGCGACCGATTGCCCGGCATCACCGGCATCACAACGGCGGCCGGGGCAGTCCGCCTCGCGCCGGCGACCATGACCTTCTTCGCGATGACAGGCGCAGCGAATCCGGCCTGTCGCTGAGGCTCAGGATTTCAGGGCGTCGCGCGCCGTCTCCGGCGCCATCAAGGTCGCGATGATCGTGATGATCGACAGTGCGATGATGTAGACCGACACCGCCCAGTAAGATCCGGCCCAGGCCAGCAGCGCGGTTGCGATCAGCGGCGAGAAGCCGCCGCTCAGCGCGGCCGCGACGTTGGCGCCGAGCGAGGCGCCGCTGTAGCGCACTTGGGTGCGGAACAGCTCCGGCATGAAGGCGGCCTTCGGCCCGAACAGCAGCGCATGGGTCAGCGTCATCGTGACCACGAGCGCGAGCGTGATCAGCGCGGGCTCTTTCGTGTCGAGGAACCAGAACAGCGGAAACGCCAGCGCCACCGAGAACACGCCGCCGGCGAGATACAGCGCCCGGCGGCCGAAAATGTCGGACAGCCAGCCGGCAAGCGGCAGCGTCGCGAACTCGACGATCGCGGCATAGACCACCGCATCCAGGATCACCTGACGCGGCAGCCCGAGTTTTGTGGTGGCATAAACGACCGTGAAGACGGTGAGGAGATAGGCAAGGCCCACCTCCGACACCGTGATGCCGATCGCGAGCAGGAAGCTGCGCCAGTCGCGGCGAAGCACTTCCCAGACCGGCTGCGCCAGCACCTCCTTGCGCTCGACCACCTCCTTGAAGTGCGGCGTCTCCGCAAGCCTCATGCGCACGATGAAACCGACGCCGACCAGGAGGATGCTGATCAGGAACGGCACACGCCAGCCCCAGCTCAGGAAGTCGGCTTCGGGCAGCTTGGTCATCAGGCCGAAGATGCCGGTGGAAGCGGCAACACCGACGGGAAAGCCGATCTGCACCAGGCTGCCATAGAAGCCGCGGCGGTTTCCTGCGTGCTCGATCACCATCACGACCGCGCCGCTCCACTCGCCGCCGAGCCCGATGCCCTGAACGAAGCGCAAGGCGATCAGCAGGATCGGCGCCCAGACGCCGATCTGGCTGTAGGTCGGCAGGCAGCCGATCAGGAAGGTGCCGAGCCCCATCGCGATCATGGTCGCCACCAGCATCGTCTTGCGCCCGAGCCGGTCGCCGTAATGCCCGATGATCGCGCCGCCGATCGGCCGCGCCACGAAGCCGACCGCATAGGTCGAGAACGCGACCAGCGTGCCGACAAACGGATCGAAGCTCGGAAAGAACAGCTTGTTGAAGACGAGGGCCGCGGCCGTGCCGTAGATCAGGAAATCGTACCACTCGATCGCGGTGCCAAGCGCACTCGCCCACACCACATGCGCCGTCGTCGATCGCTCCGCCGACGTGGAGACTGCCGTTGCTACCGTCATGCCCTGCCCCGAAGAATTCCAGAGGACATCATGGCCAATCGTGGGGATGGTTGCAACCTGCGGAGGTGGAGGCTCTCACAGGATCATTGCGCGAGATGTATGCGACACTGCTCGCCACATCCGTCATTGCGAGGAGCCCTTGCGACGAAGCAATCCAGAATCCCTCACCGGAAAAACTCTGGATTGCTTCGCTGCGCTCGCAATGACGGTGTTTAGGCAGGCATGCATCCCGCCTCACCATCGTCGTCCTGGCTTTCGCCAGGACGACACCGAGTATTTGGCGCAGACATTCCAACTCACCGCTGCAGCCTACTGCTCCGTGGAACCGCTCCCTCCCCGTTATTCGCCATTGACAAACTCGTTCGCCAATATCTAATTTGCCACCCGAATAAACCGGCCGCCCCGAGCGGCCCATAAAAGAGAGGGAACGACGATGAGAGGGCTTCTGGCCTGCGCGATGCTCGCGGCCATGACATCAACTGCGATGACGTCCGCGGCCACCGCGCAGGTCTCCGACGACGCGGTGCGGATCGGCGTGCTGACGGATCTGTCGAGCTGGGGCCGCGACAACTCGGGGCCGGGCTCGGTCGAGGCCGCGAAGATGGCGGTGGAGGAGTTCGGGCCGACCGTGCTCGGCAAGCCGATCGAGATCATCAGCGCCGATCACCAGATGAAGACCGACGTCGGCGTGCAGATCGTGCGCGGCTGGTTCGACAACGCCAAGGTCGATGCCGTCGTCGACATCCCCAATTCCGGCATCGCGATCGCCGTGCACAACATGGTGCGCGAGCGCAACAAGATCGCGCTGCTCTCCGGCCCCGGCGCGAGCTCGCTGACCGACGAGCTCTGCAGCCCGAACACCGTGCACTTCACCTACGACACCTACGCGCTGTCAAAGGTGACGGCCTCTGCCGTCATCAAGGAAGGCGGAAAATCCTGGTACTTCATCACGGCGGATTATGCCTTCGGCCAGCAGCTCGAGAAGGACGCGACGCGCTTCATCAACGAAATGGGCGGCAAGGTGCTCGGCGGCGTGAAGCATCCGACCAACACCGCCGACTTCTCCTCCTTCGCGCTGCAGGCGCAGAGCTCGAAATCCGACGTCGTCGCCTTCGCCAATGCCGGCCAGGACACCGACAACGCCATCAAGCAGTCCGGCGAGTTCGGCCTGGTCCAGGGCGGCCAGAAGCTGGTCGGCCTTCTGATGTTCGACACCGACGTGCATGCGATCGGCCTCAAGGCCGCGCAAGGCACCTACATGACCACGGCGTCGTACTGGAACATGGACGAGGCGACGCGGGCCTGGTCCAAGAAGTTCTATGAACGCACCAAGGTGATGCCGACCATGATCCAGACCGGCGTCTATGGTTCGGTGCTGCACTATCTGAAGGGCATCAAGGCCGCCGGCACCGACGATCCGGCCAAGGTGATGGCCAAGATGCGCGAGCTGCCGATCGAGGACGTCTTCGTCCACGGCGGTAAACTGCGCGAGGACGGCCGCGTCATCCGCGACATGTATCTGGCCAAGGTGAAGACGCCGGAACAGTCCAAGGAGCCGTGGGACTATCTGGACATCGTCAAGACCGTGAGGGGCGAGGACGCCTTCCGCCCGGTCTCCGAATCCAAATGTCCGCTGCTGAAGAAGTGAGGTAAGACATGACCGGCAACGAGCATAGCGCAAGCGAAACATACGAGTGCGACGTGCTCGTGGCCGGATCGGGCTGCTCCGGAATGTCGGCCGCGATCACCGCGGCTTCTCGCGGCCTGAATGTGCTGATCGTCGAGAAGGAGCCGCGCTTCGGCGGCACCACCGCCCGCTCCGGCGGCTGGCTGTGGATCCCCGGCACCTCGCTGGCGAAGGCCTATGGCATCGCTGAGACGCCGGAGCAGGCGCGCACCTATCTTCGCCACGAGGCCGGCAATAATTTTGACGCCGCACGCGTCGATGCGTTCCTGACCGCCGGCCCGGAAGCGGTGGATTTCTTCACCACCAAGACCGCGCTGCGCTTCGACATGCCGCTGGTCTTCCCGGACTATCACGCCGAAGCGCCCGGCGGCGCACAGGGCGGCCGCTCCATGGTGACGCGCCCGTTCGACGGCCGCGAGCTCGGCGACCTCATCAAGACGCTCGGCATGCCCCTGCCTGAGCTCACCGTGTTCGGCATGATGCTCGGAAGCGGCAAGGAGATCATCCACTTCATGCGTGTGACGAAGTCGCTGACCTCGGCGGTGTATGTCGCCAAGCGCCTGTCGCGGCATCTGATGGACGTGCTGCGCTACGGCCGCGGCATGACCTTGACCAACGGCAATGCGCTCGCGGGCCGCCTCGCCAAATCCGCGCAGGACCTGAAAATTCCGATGTGGCTGTCCTCGCCCGTGCGCGAGCTGACGGTCGAGAACGGCACTGTCACCGGCGCGATCGTGTCGCGCGAAGGACGCGCCGTGCGCATTCGCGCGCGGCAGGGCGTCGTGCTCGCCTGCGGCGGCTTTCCGCACGATGTCGAGCGCCGCAGAAAAATGTTTCCGCATGCGCCGACCGGCAACGAGCATTTCTCGCCGGGCCCCACCGGCAACACCGGCGACGGCCTGCGCCTTGCGGAAAGCGCCGGCGGACATGTCGAGGATCGCCTGCCGAACGCGGCGGCCTGGGTGCCGGTGTCGCTGACCACGCGCAAGGACGGTTCGAAGGGCGTGATGCCGCATTTCATCGACCGCGCCAAGCCCGGCGTGATCGCGGTGATGCGCGACGGCAAGCGCTTCGCAAACGAGGGCAATTCCTATCACGACTTCGTCCAGGCCATGATCAAGGCCGCAAAGCCGGGCGAGGAGATCGCGGCCTATCTCGTCTGCGATCATCCCACACTGCGCAAATACGGCCTCGGCTGCGTGCCGCCCTTCCCGATGCCGCTGGGCCATCACCTCGATACCGGCTATCTCATGCGCGGCGACTCACTTGAAGCGCTCGCGGCGAAAGCCGGCATCGATGCAAAAGCCTTCACCGAGACCGTCAGGCAGTTCAATGCGACCGCGCCGCTCGGTCACGACGCCGCCTTCGGCAAGGGCTCGAAAGCCTATAACCGCTACCAGGGCGATGCGCTGCACGGCCCCAACCCCTGCGTCGCACCGATCGAGAACGGCCCGTACTACGCCATCAAGATGGTGGTCGGCGATCTCGGCACCTATGCCGGCATCGTCACCGACGAGAATGCGCGGGCGCTCGACGCCGAAGGCCGGGTGATTCCCGGGCTCTATGCCGCCGGCAACGACATGGCGAGCATCATGGGCGGCAATTACCCCGGCGCCGGCATCACGCTTGGGCCGGCGCTGACCTTCGGCTACATTGCCGGCCGTCATCTCGCCGACAGCGCCGCGAGGCGCAACGCGGCGTAAGCGCGACGCCAGGAGGCGCATGAAGAGAGAAAGCCGCGGCATCCAGTCGATCGAGGTCGGCGGAGAACTGCTCCGGGCGCTTGCCCGCAGCGGCGAGCCGATGATGCTGCGCGATCTCGCCCGCGAGGCCGGCATGACGCCGGCCAAGGCGCATCCCTATCTCGCCAGCTTCTCGCGCATCGGCCTGATCGAGCAGGACGAGACCACTGGCCGCTACGAGATCGGCGCACTGGCGCTGGAGCTCGGCTTGATCAGCCTGCGCCGCCTCTCCGGCGTGCGCATCGCGCGGCCGAAGATTGCGGCCCTCGCAAGCCAGATCGGGCACGCGGTGTCGCTCGCGGTGTGGGGCACGCATGGCCCGACGGTGGTGCAGCTGGAGGAGCCCGGCCAGCCCGTGCATATCGTGATGCGGGCCGGCTCGGTGATGGCGCTGCTGGAAACCGCCACGGGGCGCGCGTTTGCGGCCTTCCTGCCGGAGAAGACCATCAACGCCGCACTCGAGAGCGGCCTCGACCGTCACGGCGTCGGCTACAACCCGAAGCGTTCCGTCAAAGGCGCGAAGGTCGCCGACATGCTGGCCGAGGTCCGCAAGCACGGCCTCGCCCGCGCGCTTGGCGATCCCCTGCCCGGCGTCAATGCATTCTCCGCGCCGGTGTTCGACCATGCCGGCCATGTCGCGCTGGTCATCACGGCGATGGGACCGGAAGGCACGTTCGATGCGCGCTGGGACAGCCCGATCGCGCACGCGCTGCGCGATTGCGCGGGCGGGATTTCGAAGCGGCTGGGTTACGGGATGACGGTCGCGGCGGAGTGACCGCGTCGTCCTGGCGAAGCCAGGACGACACCGAGGATGTAGCGGCCCGCCGTCCCCTACTTCTCCTTCACCGGCACCGTGTAATTCAGGACCAGCCGCCCGCCATCCGGATAGATCGTCTGCCCGGTGATGTAGGACGCATCGTCGCTGGCGAGGAACGCCACGACCGAGGCGATTTCGCTGGGCTCGCCGCCACGGCCGGCCGGCGTGCGCGACAGCACGGTCTTGCGGGCATCCTCGGACGTGTAGATCGACGACGCCACCATGTCGGTCAGGATCGTGCCCGGCCCCACCGCGACGACACGGATGTTGTGCGGGGCGAGTGCGACGGCGGCCACGGACGTCAATTGCTTCATGCCGCCCTTGGACATGGCGTAGGTCGCCAGCGCCGGGATCGCCAGCAGCGCATTCACCGAGGACATGTTGATGATGACGCCGCCACCGCTACCTTGCGCGATCATCTGCTTCGCCGCTGCCTGCACGCCGAAGAATGCGCCCTTCAGATTGATGCCGATGATTTCGTCGAATTCCTCCTCGGAAATCTCGAGGATGTCCCGGTTGCGGGCGACGCCGGCATTGTTGACCATGATGTCGAGCCGGCCGAATTCCTTCACAGCGGTGGCGACGAGCAGGTCCACGTCGGCGCGTTTGGCGACATTGCCGACCACGGTGCGCAACGCATCCGGCCGCCCGAGCTCCGCCGCGGTCGCGGCGAGGCCATCGGCATCGACATCCGAGATGACGACCTTGACGCCGTCATCCAAAAACCTCTTCGCGCAAGCCTTGCCGATGCCGCGCGCCGCGCCGGTAATGGCGGCGACCTTGCCGGATAGTTTCATGGTCTCACTCCAGGATAGCTGCTCGTTGCGGCTATCGCCGGATGAGACATCCGGCTCGGGCCGCGACGAAGCCGAGATGAGCACGGAATCTGGTCCCGATAAAGATGGCATCGTGTGCGGGCGGCGCGCCCGGCGCGATGCGCATTGCTGCGCCCTCTCCCCTTGCGGGAGAGCGCATCGCCGCAGGAAGACGCGGGCTCACTTGGGTGAGGGGTCTGTCTCGACGCATTCATATGCATCTGCAGGCGCGGACAGATACCCCTCATCCGGCGCTTCGCGCCACCTTCTCCCGCAAGGGGAGAAGGAAGGGCACCGTCTCTGCGGCACGCCCCCTAGTTCGTCGCAGCTCTCGCCGCGGCCGGCATATAGATCTGCGCGTAGCCCTCCTTGATCGCGGAGGTGATGCGATCGAGGCGGCGGTCGATGTGCTTTTCCAGCACGGAGACGCACGCTTCCTCGTCGCGCGCCTTCAGGCCCTCGACGACGGCGCGGTGCTCGGCTTGCGTGTTGGAGCGGTTGATGCTGTCCATGTCGATCCAGCGCACGAAGCGGATGCGGGCGTTGACGTTGCGCAGCACGCGCAGCATCTCGGCATTGTTCGACATGGCCATCAGCCGTTCGTGAAAGGTCTCGTCGAGTTCGACCAGTTCCACCGAGGAACGCTGACCGGGATCGGGGCCGGTGGCTTCGAGAAATTTCAGCAGCGCGTCGATGTCCTCGTCCTTCGCGCGCTTGATGGCGAGGCGGACCGAGGCAACCTCGATCGACTTGCGCAGCTCGTAGAGATCGAAGATCTCGTGGGCGTCGAGCTCGCGGCAGAAGAAGCCCTTGCCCGGCGTGAAGCGCAGGAAGCCCTCCGTGTTGAGACGGTTGAGCGCTTCGCGCAGCGGGGTGCGGCTAACGCCGAGGCGCTTGGCCAGCTCGCCCTCATTGAGCCGCTCGCCCGGTTTGAACTCGTAGCTCACGGCCATCGCCTTGAGCTGTTCATAGACGCGATCGACGATACTATCGGAAGCCAGTTCCACGTTGCTCATCATCAGCTGCATTCATGCCCGAACACAGCCCAATATACCGGGGCTGGTTGGCCGATGGCAATGCAAACCAGAGTTTAGCCGAGTTTGTTCAGAGCTTTGCGACAGAAGGAATCAGGCGAAGGCGCGTGGGCGCAGTCCAGCATGAAACCAGGTGATCATGGAATAGATGTCGTAGACCGGCAAGCCGACCTCGGCCTGTAATGCCGCCGCATAGGGCGGCATGTTGGTGCATTCGAGCACGATGGCGCCGACATCAGGGTTTTTGGCGACAAGCTCCTTGCCGGCCTCGACCACGTCGCGCTCAGCCTGCGCGATGTCCATGTCGTCCTTCTCGGCCTTGATCAGGACGCGGAAGAACTCCTTGCCGTGCTCGGTGCCGACCAGGGGCGTATCGAGCGGCACGCCCGCGCCTTCGAGATGGGCCGGCGTCAGGGTCGAGCCCGACACCGTGACGAGGCCGACGCGCTTGCCGGGCGGCAGTGTCGCCTGCACCCACGGCACCTGCATCAGCGACGAGGTCGCCACGGGAACGCCGACAGCCGCCGCGATCTCCTTCTGGAACAGCGAGAGGAAGCCGCAATTGGTGGTGATGGCTTCGGCTCCGAGCCGTACCAGGTCTTTCGCCGCGTCGATGAAATCAGGCAGCAGGCCGGCCGCGCCCTTCAGCACCACCTTCTCCGGCGAAGCGCCGCTCACCACGCGATAGAGCACCGGGAACGGCCAGGTCGTGCCGTTGCCCATGTCGCCGGGAATGCGGGGAAAGCGCGCTTCCAGCATCAGGATGCCGAGTGGCGCGCCGTAGACGGCCTTGCCGCCGCGGGCAATACGAGAAGGCGAGTTGGCAGGATAGGTCATGGGTGCGATCTCAGAGGAAGCGGGTGGGTGCGAACGGCGCGAGCGGAATCTCGGGCTGCTTGCCGCTCAGAAGTTGCGCGACGAGACGGCCGGTGCGGGCCGAGCCGACCAGGCCGACATGACCGTGGCCGAAGGCATAGACGATGTCGCGCGAGGCGCGGGCATGGCCGATGCAAGGCAGTCCATCCGGCATGCTCGGCCGGTGACCGAACCAGGTCTTGATGCGCGAGGCCGGAATGTCCTTCGGCAGCTTCGGGAACATGCCGAGGAGATTGTTGCGGAGGATTTCGGCCCGATTCCAGTTCGGCGCGGCTTCGAGCCCGGCGATCTCGACCGTGCCGGCGGCGCGCAGGCCCTTGTCGGTCCAGTTCACCACCATCTTGGCGTCGGACGCCATCATCGAGCTGCGCGGACCCGATTCCGGATTCTCGATCATGACGTGATAGCCGCGCTCGGTCTCGAGCGGCAGGGGATCGCCGACCGATGCGGTGAGCCGTTTTGAATGCGCGCCGGCAGCGACCACGGCGGCATCGCAAGCAATCTCGCCGGTCTCGGTGACGACGGCGACGAGCTTGTTGCCGGACAGCTTCAACCCGGTCGCCTTGGCCCGCACGTGCTTGGCGCCGCTGGCAATCGCGTGATTGGCGAGAGCCGCGACGTAGGCGCCGGGATCGCGGCAGCGGCCGGCCTCCTCCACCACGACGCCAAAGGTGTAGCGCGGATGCAGATCCGGCTCGCGCTGGCGCATCTCGTCGGCGCTCAGCTCCATCCACTGGACGCCGACCTTCTTGCGCAGGCGCCAGCCGAGATCGTTGTCGAAATTGCCGCGCGACGGGAACACGTGCATCACGCCGTTGCGCTCGACCAGCTCAGGCACGCCCGCCTCTTCCGCCAGCTTCCGGTGCAGCAGCGGCGCGTCCTTCAGGAGATCGCGCAGTGCAAAGGCCGTCTTCTCGACCTTCGCCTCGGTCCAGCCCGACAGCAGATACTTGATCAGCCAGGGCAGCGCCTTCGGCAGGTAGGACCAGCGGATCGCCAGCGGCCCGAGCGGGTCCATCAGATAGCCCGGCACCTTCTTCCAGACGCCGGGTTCGGCCGGCGGGATCACCGAATGCGACGACAGCCAGCCGGCATTGCCATAGCTTGCCGCCTGCTCGCCGCCCGGCTCGCCCGGATCGATCAGCGTGACGCGATGACCCTCGCGCAGCGCCTCGATGGCGCTGATCACGCCGACCGCGCCGGCTCCGATGATGGCGACGTGGCGGCCTTCCGGCATCGCTTAAGCCTTCACTGCAGGCGTGAAATCCTTGCCGACCGAGATCGCGCGGGGATCGATGATGCAATGGAGGATCGACGGCTTGCCCGAAGCGAGCGCGCGCTCGAACGCCGGCGCGAACTCCTCGGTGCGCTCGACGCGCTCGCCATGGCCGCCGAACGCCTTGGCGTACATCGCGAAATCAGGGTTCTTGAGCTGGGTGCCGACCACGCGGCCGGGGTAGTCGCGCTCCTGATGCATGCGGATGGTGCCGTATTGCGAATTGTCGACCACGATCACGACCAGCGGCGCGTCATACTGCACGGCCGTCGCGAATTCCTGACCGTTCATCAGGAAGCAGCCGTCACCGGCAAAGGCGACAACGACACGGTCAGGATATTGCCGCTTAGCGAGCACGCCCGCCGGCACGCCGTAGCCCATCGAGCCCGAGGTCGGCGCGAGCTGGGCCGCGAAGCTGTGGAAGCGATGATGGCGATGGATCCAGCCGGCATAATTGCCGGCGCCGTTGCAGACGATCGCGTCCTTCGGCAGGCGGTCGCGCAGCCAGGTCATGACCTGGCCGTACTGGAAATGGCCCGGCAGCTCGCGCGCCTTCTCGGTCCAGGCGAGATAATCGGCGTGCGCTTTGGCGGCCTCGCCCTTCCAGGCGACCGCGCCCTCGGGCTTCAGCGTCTCGACGGCGGCGGCGAATGCAGCGGGCGTTGCCTGGATGGCAAGCTCGGGCTGGTAGACGCGGCCGAGCTCTTCCGATCCAGGATGCACGTGGATCAGCTTCTGCTTCGGCGTCGGAATGTCGAGCAGCGTGTAGGACGAGGACGGCATCTCCGACATGCGGCCGCCGATGAGGAGGACGACGTCGGCGTTGTCGATGCGCGCCTTCAGGCCCGGGCTCGGCCCGATGCCGAGATCGCCGGCATAATGCGAATGATCGGCGTCGATCAGCGAGGCGCGGCGGAACGAGGTCGCGACCGGCAGGTCGAAGCGTTCGGCAAAGCGCGCGATGCTCTTGGTGGCCTCGTCGGCCCAGCGCGAGCCGCCGAGAATGACCAGCGGCGCCTTGGCGCTCGCGAGCATCGCACCGACGCGCTCGATGTCAGCAGGCGCCGGCCAGCTCACCGCAGGCTCGATGCGCATGGCATCAGCGACCGCGGCGGTCTCGGTCAGCATGTTCTCCGGCAGCGCGATCACGACGGGACCCGGGCGGCCCTGCATCGCGACGCGGAAGGCGCGCGCGACCAGCTCCGGGATGCGGTCGGGACGGTCGATCTCGACGGCCCATTTCGCCATGGGGCCGAACACCGCCTTGTAGTCGAGCTCCTGGAATGCCTCGCGCTCGCGCATGCCCGTGTCGACCTGGCCGACGAACAGGATCATCGGCGTCGAATCCTGCATCGCGATGTGGACGCCGTGGCTGGCATTGGTGGCGCCCGGGCCGCGGGTGACGAAGCAGATCCCCGGGCGTCCCGTGAGCTTGCCATAGGCCTCCGCCATCATCGCGGCGCCGCCTTCGGCGCGGCAGATCACGACGTCGATCGCGCTGTCATGCAGCGCGTCGAGCGCCGCGAGATAGCTCTCGCCCGGCACGCAGGTGACGCGGTCGACGCCTTGGGCGACCAGCTGATCGATCAGGATCTGGCCCCCGGTGCGGGTGTTTCTGATGGTCATGACAGCTCCCTGCAGGCTTTGGCGATGCGCTTCAAGGCTTCGCGCAAGTTTTGTTCCGAGGTGGCGTAGGACAGGCGGAAATAAGGTGCAAGGCCGAAACAGCTGCCCGGCACCACGGCCACGTCATGCCTCTCCAGCAGGAAGCGGCAGAACGCCGCGTCGCTGTCGATGATGTCGCCGTCAGGCGTGCGGCGGCCGATCAGGCCGGCGCAGCTGGCATAGGTGTAGAACGCGCCCTCCGGCCGGCGGCAGTTGACGCCGTCGATGGCGTTGAGCGCATCGACCACGATGTCGCGGCGGCGCTGGAACGCGGCGCGGCGCTCCACAAGAACGTCCTGCGGTCCGCTCAAGGCGGCGATCGCGGCGGCCTGGCTGACCGAGGACGGATTGGTCGTGCTCTGGCTCTGCACCACCGCCATCGCCGCGATCAGTTCGCGCGGCCCGCCGCCATAGCCGACGCGCCAGCCGGTCATGGCATAGGCCTTGGAGACGCCGTTGACGGTGAGCGTGCGCGATTTCAGGCTCGGCTCGAGCGCGGCAGCGGTCGCGAACGGCAGACGATCGTAAGTCAGGTGCTCGTAGATGTCGTCGGCCATCAGCCAGACATGCGGATGGCGCTTGAGCACGTCGAGGATCGGGCGAAGCTGCGCCGCCGAGTAGGCCGCGCCCGTCGGGTTGGACGGCGAGTTCAGAAGCAGCCAGCGCGTCTTCGGCGTGATCGCGCGCTCGAGATCGCCGGCATCGAGGCGAAAGCCGTTGTCCTCGCGGCAGAGCACGTCCACCGGCGTGCCGTCGGCGATGCGGACCATGTCGGCATAGCTGGTCCAGTACGGCGCGGCGAGGATCACCTCGTCGCCAGGACTTAAGCTCGCCATGAAGGCGTTGTGGATCACCTGCTTGGCGCCGGCGCCGGCGGTGATCTCGTCGGCGGCATAGACGAGATCGTTCTCGCGGCGGAACTTCTCCGCGATGGCCGCCTTCAACTCCACCGTGCCGTCAAGGATCGTGTACTTGGTCTGCCCGGCGCGGATGGCGCTTATCGCCGCGTCCTTGGCATGGTCGGGCGTGTCGAAATCAGGCTCGCCAGCGCCCAGCACGATCACCGGCCGGCCCTCGCGCTTCAGCCGCTGCGCGACGGCGCCGATCTTCAGGATCTCGGAGACGCCGATCGCGCTGATGCGCTGTGCAGACCGAAAGCCGGATGCGGGTGCCCTGACGGTCACGGCCAAGCCCTTACTTACTTGCGCGCGGCGATCGCGATCACTTCGATACGGAAGGCGGGATCGGCAAGCTCGACCTTGCCGCAGGCGCGGGTCGGCGCGTTGCCGGGCACCACCCAGGCGTCATAGACCGCGTTCATGGCGTCGAAATCGTCCATGGTCTTGAGCCAGACCTGGACGCTGAGCAGGCGCGACTTGTCGGTGCCGGCGCGTGCCAGCATGTCGTCGACCTTGGCCAAAGCTTCCTTGGTCTGCTGGGTGATGTCGGCGGTCTTGGTGTCCGCGACCTGCCCTGCAAGGAAGACGAGATCGCCGAACACGGAGGCGCGGCTGCGGCGGGCGTTCTGGTCGATGCGGGTGATGTCAGACATGGGATGTCCCTTACTTGGCGGTGGCGATGATGCGGCGGCAATGATCGAGCGCCGCGCCGATGAGATTGTCGCTCGCCTCCGGCGTGCGGAACGCCGAATGCGCCGACAAAGTCACGTTCGGCAGTTTTGTGAGCGCATGGCCCGCCGGGAGCGGCTCGACGGTGAAGACGTCGAGGCCGGCATGGGCGATGTGGCCCGAGCGCAGCGCCTCCAGCATCGCGTCCTCGTCGACGATCGCGCCGCGCGCGGTGTTGATCAAAATGCTGCCCTTGCGCATCTGCGCGATGCGATCGCGCGACAGGAAGCCCTTGGTCTCGTCGTTCAGCAAAAGATGCAGCGAGACGACGTGGCTCTCGGCCAGCAGCTTCTCCAGCGACACGAACTCGACGCCCGGATGCGTCTTCGGCGTCCTGTTCCAGGCGATCACCTTCATGCCGCAGCCCGCCGCCATGCGCGCGGCTTCCGCGGCGATGCCGCCGAAGCCGATCAGGCCGAACGTCTTGCCGGTGAGCTGGACCGCGTCGCGGCGCAGCCAGTTGCCCTCGCGCATGCCGCGGTCCATCTCGCCGAAGCTCTTTGCGGAGGCCCACATCAGCGCGATCGCGCATTCGGCAACCGCGGTGTCGCCATAACCCTTGATGGTGTGGACGGAGATGCCGCGCTGGCTAAGCTCCTCCGGATTCATGTAGCTGCGCGCGCCGGTGCCAAGGAAGACGACGTGCTTGAGCGCCTTGCATTTCTCGGCGATCGGCGTCGGCACCGCGGTGTGGTCAACGATCATGATCTCGGCATCGCCGAGCAGGCCGGGCAGCTCGTCGGGCTTGATCGAGGGGTTGCGGTTGATGCCAACAGGCAGATCCTGGGAGCGCAGCAGCTTGTCGGTCACCGCCGCCAGGGTGTCGTTTGCGTCGACGAATAGAGCGCGCACAGGCCTCTCCTTCAGCTTACATCCAAATTGCGTTCAGTCTTGTATTCAGACTTGAATGCGATTTGCAATCCCCGTCACCGGGGAATTTTGCGCAATCCTGCCAAGATATTGGGCTCACCTCTGCCTTGCCGCACAAATGACCAGCAACATAAAATACCGTATTGCATTTTATCCTGAATACAGAAATAGTCCAGCGGCCGGAGACGATCCGACCCAAATTCCAGGGAGACAGAGACCATGAATCGCAGGGACGCTCTCACCACAGTCGCGCTCGCGGGCGCAGCGATCGCAGCCGCCGGCAGCCCGGCCAAGGCCGACGCACCGGCCTCCACGCTCGACCGCATCAAGAAGAATGGCGTGCTCCGGGTCGCCGTCATCGTCGGACAGGAGCCCTACTTCCATAAGGATCTCGCCACCAACGAATGGTCGGGCGCCTGCATCGAGATGGCCAAGGACATCGCGAGCAAGCTCGGCGCCAAGGTCGAGACGCTGGAATCGACCTGGGGCAACCAGATCCTCGACCTGCAGGCCGACAAGGTCGACCTCGCCTTCGCCGTGAACCCGACGCCGGAGCGCGCCCTCGTCATCGACTTCTCGACTCCGATCCTGGTGCACTCCTTCACCGTCATCACCAAGAAGGGCTTTGCCAAGCCGCAGACCTGGGCCGAGCTGAACAAGCCCGAAGTCAAGATCGCCGTCGACATCGGCTCGACCCACGAGACCATCGCGCGCCGCTATTGCCCGAAGGCCAACATCCTCGGCTTCAAGAACCGCGACGAGGCGATCCTTGCGGTTGCGACCGGTCGCGCCGACTGCAACGTCTCGCTGGCGGTGCTTTCGGTCTCGACCCTGAAGAAGAACCCGAACCTCGGCGATCTCGCCATCCCCCGCCCGCTGCTGACGCTGCCGACCAACATGGGCATCCGCGCCGAGAGCGACCGCCGCTACAAGGACTTCCTCAGCGCCTGGGCCGACTACAACCGTTCGATGGGCCAGACCCGCGAATGGATGCTGAAGGGCTTCGAGGCGGTCGGCCTCACCGCGGACGATCTGCCACCCGAAGTGCAGTTCTGACGGCCGCTCGACGATGTATGTCTGGGAGTTCGCGGCGCTCAAGCCGTATTGGGGCCTGATCTGGCAAGGGCTCCTGGTCACCGTCTTCTACACGGTGATCACGGTCGCCGCGGGCCTCGTGATCGGACTGATCGTCGGCATCCTGCGCACGACGGCGCCGCGCTGGATCGCGGTGCCGCTGCGTCTCTATATCGAGATCTTCCGCTGCACGCCGCTGCTGGTGCAGCTCGTCTGGATGTACTACGCCCTGCCCGTCCTGATCGGCGTCGACATGTCGCCGGCAATGGCCTGCTTCATCGCGCTGTCGCTCTATGCCGGCTCGTTCTACGCGGAGATCTTCCGCGGCGGCATCGAGGCGGTCGACGTCGGCCAATGGGAGGCCGGGCGCGCCATCGGTATGCGCCGCGGCAAGATCTTCCGCCGCATCGTGCTGCCGCAGGCAACGCAGGTGATGATCCCCTCCTTCATCAACCAGACCATCATGCAGCTCAAGAACACCTCGCTGGTGTCGGTGGTCGCGGTCGGCGACCTGCTCTACCAGGGCTCGGTGATCACCGCGGCAAGTTACCGCCCGCTCGAGGTCTACACCACGATCGCCGTGCTCTATTTCGTCGTGCTGTTCCCGCTGACGCTGGTCGCGGACCGGGTCGAGCTGAGGCTGGGAGCGCATCGATGAGTGCCCTGATCGCTGGCAATATCCATAAGGCCTTCGGCGACCATGAGGTGCTCAAGGGCGTTTCGCTCAATGTCGCACGCGGCGAGGCCGTCACCCTGATCGGCGCCTCCGGCTCGGGCAAGTCCACCTTCCTGCGCTGTCTCAATCTCCTGGAGATGCCGCAGCAGGGCGAGCTCGCGATCGGCCCCCACAAATTCGCCTTCGGCAGGGGCGTTCGCCCCGCGGGCGACGCGCAACTTGCCCTGCTTCGCCGCAGCGTCGGCATGGTGTTCCAGCACTTTAATCTCTTCCCGCATATGTCGGTGCTTCGCAACATCACCGAAGGTCCCGTGCAGGTGAAGGGCATAGCGCAGAGTGAGGCCGACGCGCTCGGCCGCGACCTGCTCGCCAAGGTCGGCCTCGCCGACAAGGCCGACGCCTTTCCGAGCCGCCTGTCCGGCGGCCAGAAGCAGCGCGTGGCGATCGCCCGCGCGCTCGCCATGAAGCCCGAGGTGATGCTGTTCGACGAGCCGACCTCGGCGCTCGATCCCGAGCTCGTCGGCGAAGTCCTCGCCGTCATCCGCAGCCTCGCCAGCGAAGGCATGACCATGGTGCTGGTCACGCACGAGATGGCCTTCGCCGCCGACGTCTCCACCCGCGTCGGCTTCATGAACGATGGCGTCATGGCCGAGATCGGCACGCCGGAAGAAACCATCCGCCAGCCGCGCAGCGAGCGGCTGAAATCCTTCCTCAGCCGCTTTCACGAAACGCATTAGACTGCCTGTCACGACCATCCCGAATCGATGGAGGGATTCATGAAGCTCCGCGGCGGCTACACGAATTACGGCGAGACCATCGGCATCCTGATGCTCGATACCAGGTTTCCGCGCCCGCGCGGCGACATCGGCAATGCGCTCTCCTACGACTTCCCGGTGCGCTACAAGATCGTGCGCGGCGCGCACGCCACGAGGATCATGGGCGACCAGCCCGACCCCGCCCTGCTCGAGCCCTTCATCGCCGCGGCCCGCGAGCTGGAAGCCGACGGCGTCAAGGCGATCACGACGAGCTGCGGCTTTCTCGCGCCGTTCCAGAAGCAGCTCGCCGCCGCCGTGAACATCCCGGTCTTCACATCGAGCCTGATCCAGGCGCCGCTGATCCACGCCATGTTGCCGCCGGGCAAGGTCATCGGCATCTTCACCGAGCGCGGCCACCACATGAACGAAGGGCATTTCCGCGGCGTCGGCTGGTCGCCGGACGAGATCGCCGTGCAGATCCAGGGCATGAAGCCCGATGCGCAGTTTCCCGCAACCTACATCCTCGGCCGCGAGGAGCTGGACACCGACGTGCTGCGGGCCGAGATGATCGAGATGACGGAAGCCTTCATGGCGTCGTGCACCAATCCCGGCGCGATCCTGTTCGAGTGCACCAACATGTGCCCGTTCTCGAAGGACGTGGCCGAGGTATCGGGTCTTCCGGTGTTCGACATCAACACCCTCATCAATTTCTTCTACCGCGCAGCCCATCCGGTGCCGTTCCTGCGCTGAACGCGAAGGACACGCCGGAGCGAGAACCGCTATACGGCGGCCAGCCGCGCGTGACCAAGCCACGCAGTGGAACCCGTCGGATCTCTCAGATGAACCGAATTCCGACATCTTTATTGATTGATCTATCTCAAGATTACATCCGGAAGGCGAGCTAGGCTTACCTTTTGCAGTCGGCGATACGTCCGCACAATCGGGAGGTAGAGCATGTACCGGCATATTCTCATTCCGACAGATGGGTCCGAGCTGGCGGAGCGCGGGGTCACGCACGGATTGGCGCTCGCGAAATCCCTTCGCGCCGCCGTCTCCTTCATCTTCGTCGTGGAACCGTTTTCGGACCTATCGGGCCGGTTCCTCGAAGCCGTCGCGACCTATGTCGAGTATCGCAAGGAGCAGGCCACGAAGGTGCTTGATCGCGCGTCGGATGCGGCCCGGACGGCCGGCGTGTCCTGCCAGACGATCCAGACGGAGAGCGGGCAACCCCATCAGGCCATCCTCGCCGCAGCCGCGGACAAGGGCTGCGACCTCATCGTCATGTCGTCGCATGGGCGAAGCGGGCTGTCCGCGCTTCTGATCGGCAGCGTGACCAACAAGGTGCTGACGCACGCGAAAATCCCGGTGCTGGTCTGTCCATGACGCGCAGACCCGCCTGAAGGTCAAACCAGCGCGCCGGAACACGCTGACGGCGTCTTCGAGAAAGGGAGTTCGCAAATGTACACCCATCTTCTCCTGAGCACGGATGGATCGGAGGTCGCGAAAAACGGCCTCAAGCACGGGATTGCCTTGGCGAAGGCCTTGAAGGCCAAGGTGACAGTGATCGCCGTGACGGAACCGCTGCCGATCGACTACGGGAGCGGACACGCCTCGGGATGGATACCGTCGCAGCACGAGATGGATGTCTTCGACGCCGCGTCCAAGCAACGCGCGAGCAATTTCCTCGATCAGGCGCGCGCCATGGCGGAGCAGGCCGGGATATCCGCAGAGCTCCTGCATGTTCCGAACGCGCACCCGGCCACCACGATCATCGCAACGGCAAAGTCGGGAGGCTGCGACTTGATCGTCATGGGCTCCCACGGGCGCCGCGGTCTCAAGAAGCTGTTCCTCGGCAGTCAGACATCGGAGGTCCTGGCGGACGGAAGCGTGCCGGTGCTGGTCGTGCACAACGAACAGAAATGAGAGCTACTTCCCTTCTCGCTCTACCCAACCCGTTGCGATGGCGCTCGACCAGGTGAGCATTCCCTTGGCCTGCGCCAGTGCGGCCATGGACGCGGTGTCGTAGGGTACGTAGCGGATCATGGCGGACCAGCCTCCCCGGACTTGCTCCAGGATTGCGTAGCACGCATGAGGCGTGCCGACCTCGACCACGTAGGGAACGGGCGCTTTCGCATCGTAACCGGGCAATCCCACGCTGCCGGGATTGACGACCATTCGTCCGTCTCTGAGGCGAACAACTCTTGGAATGTGCGTGTGCGCGCACAGGATGAGGCCGGCGTCGACCCCTTCGGCGCCGGCTTCAATCGCCTCGATCGCGCTCGGGCGCACGCTACCGTCGTCAGCAACGTAGTCGAGCCAGAAAGCAGCATCGTCCCTCGGCGATCCATGGCACAGGAACACCCTCTCCCGATACATCAGGGTGGACGGCATGCTTGCCATCCAATCGAAATGCCTGCGCTCGAGCTGTCGAAAATCGCTGCGCGCCGAGGTGCCGGCCTGCCGGAGCTCCAGCAAGATGCGATCCTGATCGCCGCGTATCGACGGAAAGCCGCGCTCCATCAGCAAGTCAGCGGTTCGCGCCGCCTCGAGCGGGCCGCTGACGTGATCGCCGAGATTCACGATCTCGTCGATACCGAGCGCGGCAATGTCCGCGAGCACGGCCTCGAGCGCCGGACGATTTCCGTGCACGTCCGCGATGGCAGCAAACTTCATTGGGCCTCTCCATTCGAGATGGCCGACGATTCACGCAATGCGGGTCGATGCAGGGATAGCGGTTCTCTTTAGCTGCATTTTTAAAAAGCGCCCGCAAGCTGAGGATCAAATCGGCGCTGGAGCAAGCCTTACATGAGCGGGCTATCGCGATCAAGCGATCGCCGGAACGCGCGGCGCGCCGGATTGCAGCTCCGCCCACAGACGCGGACGCACACCTTCGCTGAGGGGCACGACATGGAACGGCTGGCCGAAGATGGCGAGCGGCTCCCTTTCCGGTTCGAACCGCGGCCAGGCTTCCGCGGCATCGGGCTTACCTGTCGTGACGAAGCGCAGCAGGCTCGTCTGGAAGCGCGCGGCGACATCGATGTCGCCTGGCGTCATCGGCCCGCCCTTGCGCTTCAGGATCGGGCGATCGATGAAGTCAGGCAGATGCGCCCAGAGGCACGCATTGTCCGCACCATGGGTCGGCCCCTGCGACAGGAACGGCTCCAGCGCCGGCCGATGGTCGAACCGGCTCAGCCACACCGCGCCGCCGGCCGCAGCATGCAGCCGCGCGAGATCGGCCATCGGGCGATGCCAGAACGCATCGGACAGCAATGCCTCGTAGGGATCTTCGTCGACGCGCGCCGTGGCGCGGTAATAGGCCAGCAGACGTTCCCACCCGGCATCGCCGAGCGCGGTCCGCACCTGGCGCTCGGTGGTGCGGATCATCGCAGCCGGCGGCGTGCTCTTCAGGAACATCACCATCTCGTCGCGGCAGGAGCCGAGCCACAGCGGAATGTCGCGCAAGCCGCCGTCAGCAAAGACGTCGCACGGCTCGCGCGGGATGACGTTGCCGTCGAGCACCGGACCGAACACGGTGCCTGACGCCGTCTCATCCGCGATCATGCGGCCGACGCGCTCGACCGCCGCAAAGAGCCTTGGCAGCGGCACCGAGGCGATCGCGGCCGGATCGCTCGTGAGCTCAAGCTCGTCGAGCACGCGGCGCGCGACCGCGTCGGCATGATCGGCGCTCATGATGGTCCGTCCCGGCGCGCTCAGCGCGAGGGCGCGGATGAACTTGCCCCTGGCCTGCGGCAGCGTCGTCAGCGCGATCACCAGGGAGGCGCCGGCCGACTGGCCGGACAAGGTGATGGCGTCCGGATCGCCACCGAAATTTCCGATGTTGGCGCGCACCCAGTCGAGCGCCGCGAGCGTATCCGTGATGGCGAGGTTGTTCGCCTCGGTCAATCCGTGGCGGTGGAGTTGCAGGAAGCCGAGCGGGCCGAGCCGGTAGTTGATGGTGACGACCACCGCGGGGCCATGCGCGGCGAGGAATGCGCCGTCGTAATCGGCGCCGCCGCCGGTGACGAAGGCGCCGCCATGGATGAAGAACAGGACCGGCAGCGGGCCATCGGCCTTGGCCGGCACCCAGATGTTCAGGCTGAGACAGGCCTCCTCGGCGGCCTGATCGAGGTGGCCGGGCTGCGGCGCGTAGGCGCCGTAGTCCGTGCAGCGGCGCGGCTCCGTCCACGCGCGCGGCGGGACCGCCCTGGCAAAGCGCCGCGCGGCCGCGAACGGCACGCCTTTGAAGGCGCGTAGGCCGTCCTGCTCGGCGCCGACGACCGGCCCGTTCGTGGTCGAAACTGCGTTGGTCAGCATGCGCTGCTATCCTGTCTGTTCGCTCAAGCGCGGCGCTTGCCGAGATCGGCGATGTCCACGGTGTGGGTTTCGCGCGCGGTCGCCGCGGCGGCGGCCGAGATCACGCAGCAGCAGGCCACGAAGATCGCGACGGGAATCCAGCCGTTTGGCCCCTCCCCGACCAGGCTCGCACTGACCAGCGGCGTGAAGCCGGCGGCGAGGAAGCCGAGCTGGGTGCCGATCGCCGTGCCGGAATAGCGCACGCGCGCCTCGAACATTTCCGCATAGAACGACGGCCAGATCGCGTTCGGCGCGGCATAGACGACACCGGACAGGATCATCGCGGCGGCGAAGATGGCGATCGTGTTGCCCGACGTCACCAGCATGAAATAGGGGAACAGCAGCACGGCGCAGCCAAGCACACCGCCGATGAACACCGGCTTGCGGCCGATCCGGTCGGCGAGCAGCGCCCACAGCGGCTGGGTGATCAGCGCGGTGACATTGCCGAGCACGCCGGCCCACAGCATGGTCGGCCGTGCGACGCCGAACTTGGACGTGGCGTAGCCGAGCGCGAACACGGCGGTCATGGTGCTGACGGTCGCGATCAACGCGCAGACGATCACGCGCAGCACGTCGGACCAGTAGTCGCGCAGCAGTGCCACGACGGGAAAGCGCGCCACCTTCGCCTTGTCCTTGATGTCTTCGAAGACGGGCGTCTCCGGCATGGTCCGCCGCACCAGATAGGCGACGACCAGGACGAAGAACGACAGCAGGAACGGAATGCGCCAGCCCCAGCTCAGGAGCTGGTCTTCCGGCAGGCTCGACACCGGGATGAACACCAGCGTCGCAAGGATCGCGCCGGCCTGGGTGCCGCTCAGTGTCCAACTCGTGAAGAAGGCGCGGTTGGAATTGGCGGAGTGCTCCAGCGTCAGCGAGTTCGCCCCGCTCTGCTCGCCGGCCGCCGACAGGCCTTGCAACAGGCGTAGCAGCGTCAGGATGACGGGCGCGGCATTGCCGATCGATTTCGCGTCCGGCAACAGCCCGATCGCGAGCGTCGAGCCACCCATCAGCACCAGCGTGAACAGCAGCACCGTCTTGCGCCCGATGCGGTCGCCGAAATGACCGAGGATGACGGCACCGACGGGACGCGCGATGTAGCCGATGCCGAAGCTCAGCAGCGCGAGCAGCGTCGCCGTGCCGGGATCGACATTGGCGAAGAACACCTTCGGGAAGATCAGCGCCGCCGCGGTGCCGTAGATGAAGAAGTCGTAGTATTCGAGCATGCTGCCGACGAAGCTGACCAGCGCGGCGCGCTTCGGCAGCTTGTTCGGCGTGGCTTCCGCTGCGGATGACGCAGGCAGCGATGCGGTTGACGTCAACGTCATGAAATTCCTCCCCCTGTTTCCCCTGCGGTTCGCGTCAGGCGGTTCGCCCAGTGCGCGTGTTCTGGTTTTTGTTGCCGCAGCTTCGCTTCCCGCGCATAATGTACGAACTAGTACGTTTATGCAATACGCGTTGGATCACGGCCTGAAGGGGCGAAATTTGCCTTCACCTTCAAGGTGATCCGTGGAAACTGGCGGGAGAAACAGCAATGCTCGAGCGCATGCCGCCCCCATCGAAGCGCACCAACGACCCCGAGCGCACCAAGCGCGACATCCTCGAAGTGGCGATGGCCGAATTCGCCTCGGAGGGCTATTCCGGCGCCCGCGTCGATGCGATCGCGGCGCGGACGCGCACGTCGAAGCGCATGATCTATTACTATTTCGGCGGCAAGGAGCAGCTCTACCTCGCGGTGCTGGAAGAGGCCTATCGCAGCATCCGCGCGCTGGAGGATCAGCTCGACATCGAAAGCTGCGATGCCCGCGAAGGCCTGCGCCGACTGATCGAGGCGACCTTCGACCACGACGAGCGCAATCCGAACTTCATCCGCCTCGTCTCAATCGAGAACATCCACCACGGCAAGCATCTGAAGCAGAACCTGCAGCTGCGCCAGCTCAATGCCAGCGTGATCGCGACGCTCGACGGCATCCTCAGGCGCGGCCGCACCGAGGGCGTGTTCCGCGACGACGTCGACGCCATCGACCTGCACCTCGCCATCTCCTCCTACTGCTTCTTCCGCGTCGCCAACCGCCACACGTTTGGGGCGCTGTTCGATCGGGACCTCAGCGAGCCCAGGGTGCTAGCGAAGAGCCGGAGCCAGATCGTGGAGATGATTTTGGCGTGGCTGGAGGCGAAGGGCTGAGGCGGCGGCTGCGCCAAACATTCGGTGTCGTCCCGGCGAAGGCCGGGACCCATAGCCACCGAACGCAGTTTGGCGATGGCTCGGAGTTATCAGCCGGCGCGACAACGCCTCCCTGCGGCGTATGGGTCCCGGCCTTCGCCGGGACGACGGTAAGCCCTCACCCGCCCCGCTTCTGCCGCGTGCTCGCCAGCAGCACCAGCATGAAGGAGGCCGCCGTCATCAGCGTGGAGATCGCGGCAATCGTCGGATCGATCTCGTCGCGCAGCGCGGTGAACATGCGCTTGGTTAGCGGTTGGTACTGGCCGCCGGAGATGAACAGCGCGACGATGGTCTCGTCCATCGCCGAGATGAAGGCGAAGATGCCGCCGGCGACCACGCTGGACTTGATTTGCGGCAGCGTCACCGCGAAGAAGCTGCGCAGGCGATTCATGCCGAGGCTGCGCGCCACCATCTCCTGCGCGGGATCGAAGCTCTGCAGGCCCGCCAGCACCGAGATCACGACATAGGGCAGTCCCAGCATCACGTTCGCCAGCACGAGGCCGGGCATGGTCGCGACCAGGCCGACCCTGGCATAGACGAAGAAGATGCCGACCGCGGTGATGATGATCGGCACCACCAGCGGCAACAGCAGCGCCATATGGATGAGGCGCATGATCCGCAGCTTCGACTGGCTGATGGCATAGGCGGCGGCAACCCCACACGGCGTTGCGATCACCACGGTGAGGAGCGCGACCGTCAGCGTCACCCGCGTCGCCTGCATCCAGGCGGGGTTGGCGAAATATTGCTGGTACCAGCGCAGCGAGAAGGACGGCGGCGGGAAGGTCAGGAAGCGCGCGCTGGAGAACGAGATCGGCGCGATGATCAGAACGGGGAGGATCAGATAGACCAGCACCAGGGCGCTGACCACGTAGAGGACGATCCGTGCGGGCGAGGTGCGCATCATTTCTGCCCCAGCACGCGATCGAGCGAGATGAAGCGGCTGACGACGAAGAAGATCGCGAGCACGCTGAGCAGCAGCACCACGGCAACCGCGCTCGCGGCGCCGAACTGGTTGTAGAGCTCGACATTGCGGCTCACCAGCATCGACACCATCACGGTGCGGCCGCCGCCGAGCAGCTCCGGCGTGATGTAGAAGCCGAGACAGAGCACGAACACCATGGTCGAGCCGGCGAGCACGCCCGGCAGCGACAGCGGCAGGAAGACCCGCATGAAGGTCAGCGACGGACTCGCGCCGAGGCTGGCGCCGGCCTGCATGAGATCGCCGGGGATTTTTTGCATCGTCGCATAGAGCGGCAGCACCATGAAGGGCAGCAGGATGTGCACGGTCGCGACCACCGTGCCGAACGTATTGTGGACCAGCGCGAGCGGCTCCGAGATGACATCGAGATAGCGCAGGAACTGGTTGATCACGCCGGTCCGCTGCAGCAGCGCCAGCCAGGCATAGGCGCGCACCAGCACGCTGGTCCAGAACGGCAATACCACCAGCGACAGGATGAGGATGCTCCATCCCTTCGGCAACGAGTTGGCGAGATAGGCCACGGGATAGCCGAGCAGCAGCGCGATCACCGTGACCGCGAGGCTGATCTCGAAAGTCAGCGCGAAGCTGCGCCAATAGACGTCCTCGGTGAAGACGCGGCGATAATTCTCCAGCGTGAAGCCGTCATGATAGATCGACTGCCAGGCGAGCCAGCCGACCGGCAGCACGATCAGCGCCAGGATCACCAGCAACGCCGGCGACACCAATGCCAGCATCAGCGCATGCTCGCGGCGCTGATGCTTCTGGGATGGATCTGGCACGGATGTCGTCAACGCCGCCTCGCCTTACTTCTGCATGAACGAGGTCCAGCGCTTCTCGGCAGCCTCGCCTGATGGCGATGACCACCAGGCATAGGACATCAGCGCCTGCTTCGATGCGTTAGCCGGCTCGCTCGGAAGCTGCGCGGCCCGCTCGGGCTTGATCACGCTGGTCTCGAACGCCTTGGGATTGCCCGGACCATAGTCGATGTGCAGCGGCAGATTGGCCTGGTGCACGGGATCGACCGCCTCGTTGAGGAATTTCACCGCCGTGTCGAGATTCGGCGCGCCCTTGAGAATGCACAGCGAGGTGCTCTGCAAAATGCCCTGATTGTAGGTGAAGGACACCTTGGCGCCTTCCTTGGCGACCGCGCTGACGCGGCCGTTCCAGGCCATCTCCATGTCGACCTCGCCGTCGTTGAGGAGCTGCGCCGATTGCGCGCCCGAGGTCCACCACACCGTGATGTGCGGCTTGATCTCCTCCAGCTTCTTGAAGGCGCGGTCGACGTCGAGCGGGTAGAGCTTGTCCGGCGCAACGCCGTCGGCCATCAGCGCGGCTTCGAGCGTCGCGAACGGGTGGTTGCGCAGCGCGCGGCGGCCGGGGAATTTCTTCACGTCCCAGAAATCGGCCCAGCTGTTCGGCGCGTCCTTCGGAAAGGTCTTCTGGCTGTAGGCCAGCACGCTGGAATAGAACTCGTAGGAGACTGAATAAGGACTACGATAAGCCTCGGGCATCGCGGCGCCGTTCGGGATCTTCGAGAAGTCGAGCTTCTCGATCAGCCCCTGCTCGCCGCCGCGCAGACAGTTTCCGGTTGGGGTGTCGACCACGTCCCAGATCGGCTTGCCGCTGCCGACCTGCGTCTTGATCGCGGGCCAGGCGTCGGGGATCGAATCCTGGTTGATGGTGATGCCGAGCTTCTTGGCGGAGGGATCGAGGATCGCCACCGTCTGCGCCTGCTGATAGGCGCCGCCCTGCGAGACGAAGGTGATCTGTTCGGCGGCATTCGCCGCGGTGCCGCCGAGTCCGAGCGCGCCCAACAGCGCGCAGCCAATTTCAAAATTCCGTTTCGTGTTCATCCTCGCCTCCTCCATCGCCAAAATGATCTCACCGGCCGATCGCATCGAGAAACTGGTACCAGCCGGCGACCATGCGCACGGCGGGCTCGCGCAGCGGATAGAACGGAATGGCCTTCATGCGGCTGACATCGAGCAGGCCGACATCGGGGCTCTCGCCGCGCACGAGGGCGGCGAGATAGCGGCCCATCAGGCTCGACATCGCAACGCCGGCGCCGTTGTAGCCGAGCGAGACCAGCGTGCGGTCGTCGAGCCGGCCGATATGCGGCACCGAGTCCAGCGTCATGGCGACGAGGCCCGACCATTTGTATTCGAGCGGAATGTCCGCGAGATCAGGGAAGATGCCGATCATCGCCTTGCGCATGGCGTCGAACGCGGCTTGCGAGTCCTCCTTGCCGAAGGCACCGCGGCCACCGAAGATGACGCGGTTGTCGACCATGCGGAACCAGCGCATCATGCGCTTGGTCTCGGTATAGGTGCGCCCCGTCGGCATCAATTTTCCAGCGAGATTGCGCGGTAGCTTTTCCGTCGCGACCATGGCGCTGCGGAACGGGATCAGCGTGCGCTGCATCTGCGCGGTCGCCCCGGTGAGGTCGGAATAGCTGTTGGTGGCGATGATCGCCTGTCTTGCGCGCACCGCGCCGCGAGGCGTTTCGGCGACAATGCCGTCCTTCTCCCGCCGAAGTTTTATCACCGGCGATTCCTGGAAGATGGGCACGCCGCGGCCGGCTACGCCGTTCGCGAGCCCGCGCAGATAGTTCAGCGGATGGATGCCGCCCGAGCCGGGATTGAGCACACCGCCCACAAAAATGTCGGAGCCGGTCTCCTCGCGCACGCCGTTCCTGTCGAGGATGCGGACCTCGGCCGATCCCATCTCGCGCGTCATCCAGTTGGCTTCGTCGATCGCGGCCCGGAGCGTCGTCTCGTTGTGCGCGGCCTTGACCTGGCCGGTGCGCGTCAAATTCGCGCTGGCGATGCCGAATTCGGAGACCAGCTCCTCGACCATGTCGGTCGATTCATGCGCGATCTCGTACATGCGCTTGGCCATGGCGCGGCCGTGCACGGCATCGATCTCGCGGAACGAGAGGCGGAACTTTGCGGTGATCACCCCGCCATTGCGCCCGCTCGCGCCCCAGCCGGGACGGTTGGCCTCCAGCACAATGGGCGCCAAGCCACTCTTGGCGATGTGGTGCGCGGCGGAGAGGCCCGTATAGCCCGCGCCGATGATCACCACATCCGCCTGCTGCTCGCCCGACAGCACGGGAAAGGCGCGCGCCGGATCCGCCGTGGCTTCCCACAGCGAGTTGACCGACGGCAGCGCGCTCCAATCCCGTGTCATGCCCGTGCTCTCGAATTTACGCCGCCGGCCCAATGGCCGCGTCGGCCAGCGCCTTCAGTGTCGGATAATGGAAGTCCGGCCTGGTCAGCGTCTCGACCGCCGGCGTGCCGCCGAAACCGGCGATGCCCTGGCGGCGCTCGATCCAGCACACCTTGTAGCCAAGTTTCCGCGCGATCCCGATGTCGTGATACTGGCTCTGCGCGACGTGCAGGATGTCGGACTGCTTGTAGCCGAAGGCGGACTGGCGGCCCTTGTTGTAGGCGAAGAATTCCGGGTTCGGTTTTGCCACGCCGGTATCGTCGGCGCAGACGGTGTCGTCGAAGGGATTGCCGAGCGCATGCGCGTAGCAGGACAACGCGACGCGGTCGGCATTGGTCATCGCCACCAGCCGGAATTTCGTACGCAGGCGCTTCAAGGCCTCGACCGAATCCGGGAACGGACCCCAGCGCAGCACGGCGAGCTGGAACACGTCGCAGGACGCGTCGTCGGCGGGCAGCCCGAGCTCCTTGGCGAGATAGCGGTAGACGTGGAACATCACCTCGCTGGAGCGCTCATAGTGCTTGTCGCGGCCGCGCTTGTAGGATTCGAAGATCACGTCGTCGCTGAGCTCGGCCGGCGTCTTGCCGGAGATCCTGCGCACCGCTGCGAGCACGCCGGCCTCGAAATCGATCAAGGTGCCGACGACGTCGAAAGTGAGAACCTTGAAGTTGCTGAACGCGGCTTGGGTCGACATGTGGTTTCTTCTCTCCGGTTGGTCGCGACTTTAAGTTCAGTCCCCCACCCGGGGCACGACGATGGTGTCCTCGGGGTGGAGCGTGACGGTGAGGCTGCCGCCGAGCGGCGGGATGCGGCGATAGGCCTGGTGATAGGCCGGCTGACGCAGGCTGAGCGCAACTCCGCCCTCCAGCGCCAGGAAGATGCGCAGGCTCTCGCCCTGGTAGACGATGTCGGTGACCGTGCCGGTCAGCCGGTTGCAGGCGCCATCCTGCGCGCCGTCGTCGATCAGCAGCTTCTCGCTGTGCACGGCGAGCATCAGCGCATCGCCGTTCGGAATGGCGCGGGCACTGCGCAAGAGTGCGTTGCCGAGCGCGACGCTGGACGCATCGACGCGGCGGACCGGCAGCATCGTCGCCTCGCCGATGAAGCTGGCGACGAACGAATCGGCGGGATGATCGTGCAACCGCTCGGGCACGTCGATCTGGACCAGCCGTCCGTCCCGCATGACGGCGACGCGGTCGCTCATGGTCAGCGCCTCGCGCTGGTCGTGGGTGACGTAGATGATGGTCGCGCCGATGCGCCGGTGCAGTGCCCGCAGCTCGATCTGCATGGATTCGCGCAGCTGCTTGTCGAGCGCGGAGAGCGGCTCGTCCATCAGGATCAGTTGCGGCTCGAAGATCATGGCGCGCGCGAGCGCGACGCGCTGGCGCTGGCCGCCCGAGAGCTGCGCGATGCCGCGCTCTTCATAGCCGCCAAGGCCGACCATGCCGAGCGCCGCGCGCACCTTGTCGGGCCAGGACGATTTCGGCAGCCGCCGCGCGCGCAAGGGAAAGGCGACGTTCTCACCGACGCTCATATGCGGGAACAGCGCGTAGTTCTGGAACACGACACCGATATCGCGCTTGTGCGGCGGCATGTAGGTGACGTCGCGCCCGCCAAACAAGATCGTGCCTGACGTTGGCAGGATGAAGCCGCCCAAAATGCCGAGCAGCGTGCTCTTGCCGGAACCGGAGGGGCCGAGCAGCGAGACGAACTCGCCGGCACCGACATTGAGGGACACGTCGTCGAGGGCGCGCACCGCGCCGTAAGCCTTGCTCGCGGACCTGATCTCGACGCTTTCCGCTCGTTTGTCCAACGATCGACCTCGCCATGTCCTGCAATGGCGTGCCTCACTGCGCGCCATAAGCCTGCTTTATAGACAGGGATTTGGAGCCCGCGCCGCCACAGCGTGCGCCGCACCAAATCTTCTTCCGAAGCCCCTGTGTTTAGGCTGTCATGCCAATGACACCAGACTTGGCAAAACTCGGCAATTGCCAAATTCTCACCGCGTCCATAACATGACGTTATGCCAGAGCTGCGCCGCATGCTGCCGTCGAGTAACGCCCTGTTCGTCTTCGACGCGGCGGCGCGCAACGGCAGCTTCACGGCGGCGGCGGCCGAACTGAACGTCACGCAGCCCGCGGTCAGCCGCATGCTGGGCCAGCTCGAGGATCATCTCGGCGTCCGCCTGTTCGATCGCAAGGCGGGCCGGGCCGTGCTCACCGAGGAAGGCGAGCTGCTCTATCGCCGCGTGCTCGAAGGCTTTCGCAGCATCGAGAGCGGGCTCACCGAGATCGAGCGGCGGCGCAAGGGCACCGAGACGGTGACGCTGTCGGTCTCCTCCGCCTTCACCACGCATTGGCTGATGCCGCGCATCGACAAGCTGCAGAAGCAGTTTCCGCAGGTCGATCTGCGCTTCCAGCTCATCTCCGGCGCGCTGCGCGGGCCGGTGGAGAACGTCGATCTCGGCATGCGCTTTCGCGACCGTGACGAACCGTCGTCCGGCGGCACGCTGGTGATGAAGGAAGCGATGCTGCCTATGTGCAGTCCGGCCTATCTCGGCGAGACCGATCCCGGCGAGGGAAATACCATCATCCGCCTCGCCGAGACGCCGGGCGACTGGGCCGCGGATTACGCCGCGCTGCTGACCGGGCGCCGTGGCGCGGCCAAGGGCCTGAGCTTCACCGACTATGCCGTCGTGGTGCAGGCAGCCCTGCTCGGCCAGGGCATCGCACTCGGCTGGCTGACGGTCGCCTCGCACTGGCTGCTCACCGGCGCGCTGGTGCCGGCCTCCGACCGGCTCACCACCACGCGCCGCATCTGCGAATTCCTGCCGCCGCGCAACCGGGTGATGCGCCCGATCGCCGCCGAGATCCGCGACTGGATCATCGCGCAGATGCGAAGCGAGATCGCCGCCATCGACCGGCTCTATCCAAAGCTGAAATTGATGACCGCCTGCTATTGAAGCGCGGATACGCCGTCAGCCGGCATCCAGCGGCCATTTCGGACGTTTGATCTTGCGATACGGTAGCGAGGTGATGTCGCGCGCGACGACGCCGGGCACGTCGACCATGATGACCTTCGCAGCGATCGGCTCGAAGGACGCGCGGAAATGCTGGGATGACTTGACCACGACGATCTTGCGCTGCGCGGGGTCGACCCCGAGCTGCGTGAAGAGATCGGCGCCGAAGGCCTGGCAGCGGAAGGTCGAGAGCGCGACCTCGACGCCGTTGCACGCGACAAGCGCGCAGTCACCAAGCTTCGCCGGCGTTCCCGCAAGTCCCGTCATGATCATGTCCGGCCTGAGCGCGCGGATCTCCCAGACGGCGTCGACGGGATCGCCAGACAGCGGCCCGATCTTGCCGCCGATGCGCAGGCTAAGGCGCGCGCCGACGCCGGCATCGAAGGCAATCCGCACGGCGCCCGGATCCCACAGCGGCCCGAGACAGGCGCTCGCGACGTTGCGGTCGATGAGGCGCCGCAAGATATAGGTCGAATCGCCCGGCGCGCCCCCGCCGGGATTGTCGTTTCCGTCGCCGAGCACCACCGTCCCGTTCGTGGCCACCGCCGCATCGAGCGCGGCATCGACGCCGATCAGGGGCTCGACGAGCGCATCGCGCAATTCGCAGAGCTCGCGCGCCAGGCGTTGCGCCAGCTCTTTCCCCCGCGCGCCGTCGGGATCCGCCGCGGCGTCGCTGTAGACCAGCATCCTGGTGCCCATGTCAGGCACATCGCCCCAGGAGAAGCCGTGCACGATCGAGACCGAGACGATGCCGTCCTTGCCCTCGAGCGCGCGCACGCGGTTCACAAAGCTCTTTCCCGGCTCACGCGTGGTGTGCAGCGTCGCGATCATGCCGGTATCGACGACCGCTGCGTTGAGCTCGAGCCGCTTCTCGGCCAGCGCCGTGCAGAACGCGACGAGCTCCCTCGCCCGCTCCAGAATGTCCGTGTGCGGGTACTCCTTCCAGCAGATCAGAAGATCGGCATTGCCAACCATGGCGTCGCTGAGATGGGTATGCGGGTCGAGCGTGCCGCCGATGACCGTATCGGGTCCGACGATCTGCCGGACGCGCGCGAGGAGATCGCCTTCGCAATCGTCATAGCCGTCGGCGACCATGGCGCCGTGCATGCCGAGCAGGACCATGTCGACGGGAAGAGCAGCCTTGAGATCCGCAAGGAGCTGGTCGCGCAGGCTCTCAAAGGCCGCACGCGTCACGATGCCGTTAGGCACGGCCGCCGCCACCAGCCCCTCGATCAGCGTCCAGCCGCGCGAAGGCCCGACCTCGCGCGCGGCCCAAAGCGGGCCGCCGTGCATCTGCATCCGGTCGGGATGTTGCCCGGCCGGATAGTAGGCACGCTCGTGGAATGCCGACACGCCTGTCGGCATCGGCGCGAAGGTATTGGTCTCGGTGGCAAGGGCGGCGGAAAAGACGCGCATCGAAGGTCAGTTCTCCCTGAGATCGGCCCGGATTATCGGGCGTCGCTCTGTTGCTTACTATGATGAAAAATGTTCCTGTCCGTTGCAGAATGAGCAACAATCGACGAACCGTCGGACACCCCGCCCCCGACAGCAGGCAACTGGACTGCTTTCGGGAGGTGATGGCGACCGGATCGATCCGGGCGGCGGCCGAGGCCCTCAACGTTGAGCCGTCCGTCGTCAGCCGTCACATTGCAAGGCTTGCGGCCGATCTCGGCGTGACGCTGTTCGAGCGGCGCGGACGCGGCGTCGTTGCCACCGAGGAAGCCCGGATCGTGCTCGGCTATTGCCGGGAAAGGACGGCGAGCGACGACATGTTGCGCAGCCGGCTCGACGAATTGCGCGGCCTGAAGCGCGGCACCTTGTACGTCATGGCCGGCGACGGCTTCGCCGAGGCGGTGATGGACCGTTTGCTCGCGGCGTTTTGCCGGCGTTATCCCGGGATCGACGTGACGCTGCGGGCCGGCGGCGCTCGGGACATCGTGCGGGCGATTGCCGACGACGACTGCCATATCGGCTTCACGCTGTCCGCCCCGCCGCACGCCTCGGTGCGTGTTTTTCGCGAGCGACCGCGGCCGCTGCGACTGGTCGCCAAGGCCGGCCATCCGATCGCCGCGCTGCGCGAGCCCGTCCGGCTCTCGGCGCTGTCGAGCCACGCCGTCGCACTTGCCATGCCCGGCGCCGGTCTGCATGCGCTGGTCCAGGCCGCGGCCGAGAGAGAAGGCGTGACGATTTCCGCGAGCTTCACTGCGGACCGCGCCGCGACGCTGCGTCGCTACGCGCTGGCCGGCCTTGGCGTGACCTTCCTGTCCGAACGCATGATCGCCCGCGACATCGCCCAGGGCACGCTCGTCGCCCGGCGGACGACGAGCAAGGTGCTGGAGAACAGCCGCGCGCAGGTCCTGGTCCGCGCCGGCCGCACGCTTTCCGCGCCGCTTCACGCGCTGCTAGCCGATGTCGACCTGATCGACGCGGTGATCTAACTGCTGCTGGAGCATGCCCCGAAGGAAACTGAAGCGCTGGGCATCACCGATGCTCGATCGCCCGGATCGCGCCGCGCAGCTCCGCAAGGCCGCGCAGCCGGCCGATCGCGGTATAGCCGGGATTGGTGCGCTTGGTCGCCGCGAGATCGTCCAGCATGCGGTGGCCGTGGTCGGGCCGGAACACGATTTGCTTGTCCTTTGAGCGCCGCGCGTTCTCCTTCAACAGCGCCTTGAGCACCGCGACCATGTCGACATCGCCGTCGAGGTGGTCGGACTCGTAGAACGACAGGCCGTCCGCCTCGCGCTTGGTCGCGCGCAGATGGGCAAAGGCGATGCGCGGGCCGAAGCGTTCGGCCATCTCAGGCAGATTGTTCTCCGCGCGCACGCCGAGCGAGCCCGTGCACAGGCAGATGCCGTTGGCCTTCGACGGCACGGCATCGAACAGCGCCTGATAGTCGTCGGCGGACGAGGCGATGCGCGGCAGGCCGAACAGCGGCCGCGGCGGATCGTCGGGATGCAGGGTCAGCGACACGCCGAGCTGCTCGGCGACCGGCGTCACCTGCGCGAGGAATTCGGCGAGGTGCTGCCGCAGGATCTTTGGCGTGATGTCGCGGTAGGTCTCGAGCCGGTCGCGGAATTGCGGGATCGTCATCGGCTCGGTGGTCGAGCCCGGCAGCGCGCTGGCGATCACCATCACGAGATAGTCGATGTCGGCCTGGCTCATCTTCTCGAACAGCGCTTTCGCCCGCGCCTGCTGCTCCGGCGAGTATTCCTGCGCGGCGGCCGGGCGCTTCAGGATATGCAGCTCGAACGCGGCAAAGCGGTCCTGGTCGAAGCGCATGGCGCGGGCGCCATTCGGCAGCTCCCATTCCAGGTCCGTGCGGCACCAGTCCACGACAGGCATGAAATTGTAGCAGATGATCTTGATGCCGCTGGCGGCGACCGCCTCCAGGCTCGCGATCCACGCCTCGATCGACTTCGTCGCCTTGCCCCCGAGACGCTTGACGTCGTCGGGGATCGGGATCGATTCCACCACCGACCAGGTCAACTGCGAGCGGCCGGGCTGGCCGTTCTCGATGAAATTCTTGCGCTCCTCGACCGCCTTGCGCGTCCAGGCTTCTCCGATCGGCACCTGATGCAGCGCCGAGACGATATCGCTCGCCCCGGCCTGCCTGACGTCGTCGAGCGAGACCGGATCATCCGGTCCGTACCAGCGCCATCCCTCGAGCATCATGGGTCACTCCAGTCAGTTGGCGGTCAGCACGACCTTGACGCTCTGCGAGCGGTCGAGCGCGAGCCGCAATGCGTCGGGTGCGGTGGACAGCGGCCGCTCGGCGGTCACCAGCGACAGCACGTCGACGCTGCCGGCGCCGATCAGTTCCACCGCGGTCATGAACTCGAAGCCGAAGCGGAACGAGCCGCGCAGGTCGATCTCCTTCGCCATGACAGCATTCGACGGCGTCGGGATCTGGCCGCCCGGCAGATTGCCGATCTGGACCACGACGCCGCCGCGCCTGACGATGCCGATCGCGCTGGCGAGGCCCGCAGCGGTGCCCGAGACCTCGAACGCGACGTCGTAGGGACGCGACGCGGCCTGGGCCTTCAGGCCTTCCTCACCAGCGGAGACGTTCTCGACATGCGAAGCGCCGAGCTTGGTCGCAAACGCAAGCGGGGCCGGCGCGATGTCGGCCACGGTGACGTCGGCCATGCCGGCGCGGTGCGCGGCGAGCATGGTCAGAAGCCCGATCGGGCCGGCGCCGAAGATGATGCCGCGCTTGCCCTCGATGTTGCCGGCGCGCGCGACCGCGTGCAGGCAGACCGCGAGCGGCTCGGCCAGCGCCGCCGCCTGATACGACACGTGGTCCGGAATCTTCACGCACTGCGCGGGGACCGCGTCGAAATAATTGGCAAAGCCGCCCTGCATGTGCGGGGTCTTCGAGGCCGAGCCCATGAAGTAGATGTTCTCGCAGAGGTTCGGCCGGCCCTCGCGGCAGGCGACGCAATGGCCGCACCAGCGCGACGGGTTGACCGCGACGCGATCGCCGACCTTCAGGTTGGCAGCGGAGCCGGAGATCTCCACGACCTCGCCCGAGATTTCGTGACCGAGCACCAGCGGCGACTTCACGACGAAATCGCCGGTCCGGGCATGGCGGAAATAGTGCATGTCCGAGCCGCAGATGCCGCCGGCGCCGAAGCGGATGCGGACCATGCCCGATGCGAGCTTGTCGAGCGGATGCTCAACCATGCGCAGGTCTTCGGGGCCGAACAGGGTTGCGGCGAGAGCGGTCGAGGTCATTTGGAGAGTCCCATGTATTTAGGCAGCCAGAGGGTCAGTTCGGGAATGTAGGTGATCGCGATCAGCGCGAGCATCAGCGGCACCAGCCAGGGCAGGATCGCGACCGTCGTGCGCTCGACGGAGAGTTTTGCGACGCGGGCGAGCACGAACAGCACCATGCCGAGCGGCGGATGCAACAGGCCGATCATCAGGTTCAGCGTCATGATCAGACCGAAATGGATCGGATCGATGCCGAGCTTGAGCACGATCGGCAGCAGGATCGGCACCAGGATGGTGATCGCCGCCGTGGTGTCGATGAAACAGCCGACGAACAGGATCAGCACGTTGGCGAGCGCCAGGAACACCCATTTGTTGTGCGTGATGCTGAGCATCCAGTCCGACAGCATCTGCGCGGCCTGCGACACCGTCAGCAGCCAGGCGAAGATCGAGGCCGCGGTGACGATGAACAGCACCGAGGCCGTGGTCTCGATGGTGTCGAAGGTCGCCTTTGCGACGGTCTTGAATGTCATGGTCCGGTAACGCACCAGACCCAGGAACAATGACCAGATCACTGCGGCGACAGCGGCTTCGGTCGGCGTGAACCAGCCGAGCGTCATACCGCCGATCAGGATCACCGGCGCCATCAGCGCCATCACCGCCGAGAAGTCGAAGTACCAGTCGATAATCAGCAGCGTGCCGAGGCCGATGACGACGGCCATGTTGACCGACATGCCGGCCATCACCATCAGCCAGATCGCCATCGGGAACGCCAGCACGATGGCGATCTCCAGACCGGCCGAGCCGAGCTGCGGCCAGGAGAACGGCGTGTCGCTGCCCCATTTGTTCTTGTGCGCGAAATAGGTGACCGTCGCCATCATGAACAGCGTCAGGACGACGCCGGGAATGACGCCGCCGAGGAACAGCGCGCCGATCGAGACGTTCGCCATCATGCCGTAGATCACGAAGGGCAGCGACGGCGGGATGATCGGCCCGAGCGTCGCGGAGGCCGCGGTGACGCCGACCGAGAACTCGGTGGAGTAGCCGTGGTCCTTCATCGCCTTGATCTCGATGGTGCCGAGACCAGCGGCATCGGCGATCGCGGTGCCGGACATGCCGGAAAAGATCACCGAGCCGATGATGTTGACGTGGCCGAGGCCGCCGCGCATCCACCCGACCAGCGCGACCGCGAACTTGTAGATGCGCCCGGTGACGCCGGCGATATTCATGAGATTGCCGGCCAGGATGAAGAAGGGAACGGCGAGCAGCGGAAAGCTCTCGACGCCGGCGATCATGCGCTGCGCCAGCGTAACGTCGGGCGTCACGCCGCTGACCAGGATGTAGAGCAGCGACGACGCGGCCATGGCAATCGCCACGGGAACGCCGAGCAGCATCAGGACGAGGAAGCCTCCGAGCAACAGGAACATGGGATTATCCTTCAAAACCGTCGTAGGCGCCGGGACGTTCGAGGATCGAATAACCCTGTCGCAAATGTTGAATGGCCACCTGCACCGAGCGCACGAACATCAGCACGAAGCCGGCCAGCACGGCGTAGTAGACGTAGTCCTTGGGGAGGTTGATCGTCGTCATCGATTCATCGCCGATGATCTGGATGTAGACCCAGACCAGCTTGATGGCGTAGCCGAAGAAGGCGATCCGGATCAGGTCGATGATCGTGGACAGCGTTCGCGCCACGACATGCGGCAGATAGCGGTAGACAAGATCGACCTGGATGTGCCGCGACAGCCGCACGCACATCGAGGAGCCGATGAAGACCACGCCGATCAGGCAATATGTCGCGATCTCCTCGGTCCAGGCGTAACTGTCGTTGAGGATGTAGCGGGTGAAGAACTGCAGGAAGACGGCAAGCGCCATCACCCAGAAGATCGCCAGCGCCACCCAATCCTCGAAGGCGTAGACGCCGAGATCAACCTTCGGCGTCGCCTCCTCCTCGAAGGTATGGGCGATCTCGTCGCCGGTGATCTGCCGATGCACTTCGACGGTGGACATGGGGGTTACTCCTCAAACAGGCTCACGTGATTGACTCACGTCGTTCCGGGGCGACGCGACAGCGTCGAACCCGGAACCTCGAGGTTCCGGGTTCTCGCTTCGCGAGCCCCGGAACGACGGCGCGTTAGTTATTTCACCGCCTGGATCCGCTCCCAGTCGGCCTTGCGATAGCCGAAGGTCTCGAACGGAACGTTCTTCAGAACGGTGTCGCGGAACTCGTTCTTGTCGACCTCGGTCACGGTCAGGCCCTTCTCCTTGAAGAAGGCGACCAGCTTGGCCTCGTTCTGCTTGATCTCGCCGGTCGCCTTGGCAGCGGCTTCCTGCGCGACGTCGGTGAAGATCTTCTTGTCCTCGTCGCTGAGCTTCTTCCAGAGCGCGCCCGCCACCACGGTGTTGAGGTGGTCGACGATGTGACCGGTCAGCACGATGTGCTTCTGCACCTCGTAGAACTTCTTGGCCTCGATCGTGGTCAGCGGGTTCTCCTGCGCCTCGACGGTGCCGTTCTGGAGCGCAAGATAGACCTCGGCGAACGCGATCGGCGCGGTGTTGGCGCCGCAGGCGCGCGGCATGGCGAGGTAGGCCGGCACGTCGGGCACGCGCATCTTCAGGCCCTTGAGGTCGGCGCAGGTCTTGATCGGCTTGTTCGACGAGGTCTGGCGCACGCCGTAATAGGTCACCGCGACAATGTGGTGGCCGCTCTTGTCCTCATAGCCCTTGGCCAGCTCCTTGAAGATGTCGCTCTTTGTGTAGGCGAGGAGATGGTCCGCGTCGCGGAAGGTGTAGGGATAGTAGGTCACGCCGATCGGCGGGAAGCTCTTGGCCGCGAAGCTCGAGCCGGAGATGATGATGTCGACCGAGCCGAGCGAGAGGCCCTGGTTGATGTCAGCCTCCTTGCCGAGCTGCGAGGCCGGATAGACGTCGATCTGGTAGCGCCCGTTGGTGCGCTTGCCGATCTCCTGCGCGGCCCAGACCGAAGCGGTATGGAACGGCTCCGAGGTCTCGTAGACATGGGCCCATTTGAGCTTGGTCTGCGCCATGCCGGGATTGGTTGCTGCGAACATCGCCGCGACCGAAGTCGCCAGCACCATCGTCATCTTCTTCAACACTGTCTTATCCTCCACTGACTAAAGTCTGCTTCTTGTTTGTCCGCCCCAAAAGCGGGACGGGCCGCCCAATCTCATCGCCGCCGTGCACCGCCGCTCTTGGCGCCTTCCTTGGCACGCTCCTTGGTGTGCTCTTTGGCCTGCTTCTTCGGCGCGCTGTCTGGTTTTGCCGGAACTCGCGCCGGCCGGTTTCCCCCGGCGGCAGTCTCGGCGCCAAAATTCTGCGCAAAGCGTTCCTGCGAACGCGCCAGATGTTTTCGCATGGCCTCACGGGCGGCGTCGGGATCGTGCGCCGCGATCGCGTCGCGCACGGCACGATGCTCGTCCAGCGCGGTGCGCCACGTGCCCGGGCTTTCGAAATAGTGCGCAAGCTGCGCAAAATAGGGATTGAGACGCTGATCGAACAGCTCGCCGACCACGCGCACCAGAACGGCGTTGCCGAGGCTGCCGGCGATCGCGACGTGGAAGGCGCGGTCATGCACCATCGAGGCTTCGCCGGGGTGCTCGACATTCTCCATCGCAACGAGCGACTCGTCGATGCGGGCGATATCGTCCTTGGTCGCGACGCGCGCGGCCTGCTCGGCGATGGCGCTTTCCAGGAATTCACGGGCGCGCAGCAGCTCGAACGGGCCCTCGATGCCGGCGGCCGGCAGCGTGGGTGCTGCGTCCTCGGGCTCGGTCACATAGATGCCGGAGCCGACGCGGATGCGGACGCGGCCCTCGACCTCGAGCGCGATCAGGGCCTCGCGCACCGTCGGGCGCGAGATCTTGAGCTGCTCGGCGAGCTCGCGCTCGGTCGGCAAGCGGCTGCCGACCGCGTACTCGCCGCTGTCGATCAGGCTTCGCAATTGATCGGCGACCTGGCGATAAAGCCGTCTCGCCTCCACAGCTTCCAGCGGCACGCTGGTCCTCCCGAAAGGGCTGCGCGGGGGTCGTCCAAATCCGCGGCCCGCCAATTTTTGGAAAATTGGTCTTACCAATTGACCGGAGCATTGACCTGATACGGGCGCCATGTCAAGCAGCGGCAAAGCAAGGGGGAGACGTCCATGCGCAATTCAGAGCGCCTTGGCAGCGCCAATCTCGACCGGTTGGCACCTGGCATCCGCCGCCCGGCCTATGACCGCTCGCGCGTGACGCCCGGTATCGTGCATCTCGGCCTCGGCGCCTTTCATCGCGCGCATCAGGCCGTCGTCATCGACGATTGCATTGCCGGCGGCAGCATGTCCTGGGGCATCGTCGGCGCCAGCCTGCGCAGCCCGGATACGCGCGACGCCCTCGCCCCGCAGGACCATCTCTATACAGTTGCCGTACGCGCAGCCGAAGGCACCGAGCACCGCGTGATCGGCGCCCTGCTCGACAGCGTCGTCGCGCGCGAGAAGCCCGCAACGCTGGTCGAGCGGATGGCCGATCCCGCCACCCGCATCGTCTCGCTCACGGTCACCGAGAAGGGCTATTGCCATACGCCGCAGACCGGCGATCTCGACGAACGGCATCCCGATGTCGTGCACGATCTCAACAATTTTGACGCGCCGCGCTCGGCGCCCGGCTTCATCGTGGCGGCGCTGGCGCGCCGGCGCGCGCAGGGGCTGACGCCCTTCACCGTGCTGTGCTGCGACAACCTCGCCGCCAACGGCCACACCGTGCAGCGGATCGTGACGCAGTTCGCCGCGCTCCGCTCCAAGGATCTCGGCAAGTGGATCGCGGACAACGCCGCCTTCCCTTCGACCATGGTTGACCGCATCGTGCCCGAAACGACGGATGCCGACCGCGATGCGGTGTCATCCGCGCTCGGCATGCGCGACGCCTGGCCCGTGATGACCGAGCCGTTCACGCAATGGGTGGTCGAGGACCGCTTCACCGCGGGCCGGCCCGACCTTGCCGCCGCCGGCGTCGAGCTCGTCACCGACGTGAAGCCGTTCGAGCTGATGAAGCTGCGGCTGCTCAATGCCAGCCATTCGGCGCTGGCCTATCTCGGTTATCTCGCAGGTTACGAGACCATCGCCGACACCATGACCGATCCGCATTTCGCGCGTCTGGCCACGCGCGTGATGGAAGAGGCCGCGGTGACGCTGACGATGCCCGCAGGCACGGACCTCGCCGCCTACCGCGCCTCGCTGCTCAAGCGCTTTTCCAATCCGGCGCTGCACCATCGCACCTGGCAGATCGCGATGGACGGTTCGCAGAAACTGCCGCAGCGCCTGCTCGGCGCGATGCAGGATCGCCTCGCGAGGAACCTGCCGGTCGATACCCACGCGCTCGCGGTGGCCGGCTGGATGCGCTATGTCACCGCCACTGACGAGAAGGGCCGCGCCATCGACGTGCGCGATCCGCTTGCGGCCGAGTTTGCCGCGCTGGCACGCGAGGCCGGCCCCGTCGCCGAACGGCTCGCGCCCGCACTGCTCGGCGTCCAGAAGGTGTTCGGGCCCCTGGGCGACGAACCGCGCCTGCGCGAAGCCGTCACCGCGGCGCTCGGCCGTCTTTATCAAGGCGGCGCGCGGCGGGCCGTGGAGATGCTTGTCTCGGCATGACCATAAAGTGGGCAGCGTCTTGAATGCTGCACTGCGGTCAAACCAAACGCAAAATCGAACGGAAGTCGCGCTTGATTTTTGCCTGTCATTGCCGCACCCGAGAGGTATGGCAAAGGACAGCAAGGTCATCGCCGCGAACGCGGCCTTCTATGCCGCCTTCTCCACCGGCGACTTCGCCGGCATGGAGCAGATGTGGGCGGACGACGACGCCATCTCCTGCATCCATCCCGGCTGGCCCGCGATCATCGGCCGCGCCACCGTGATCGGAAGCTGGCGCGACATCCTGCAGAATCCGGAACGGCCGCAGATCGTCTGCGCCGAACCGCAGGCCATCGTCGACGGCGACAGCGCGCGCGTGCTCTGCATCGAGATCGTCGATGGCACCGCTCTGGCCGCAGCCAACCATTTTCGGCGCGTCGGCGACGGCTGGCGTCTCGTCCATCACCAGTCGAGCCCGATTGCGCAGATTGTCGAGCAGCCTGAAGACGATAGAGCGAGCCACCGCGTCCATTGACGACAACTCTCACGCCGGCGTGACCTACTGTGCATGGGGTTGTTTTCCAACTTTTGTATTGGCCCCCTCATCCAAGCCCCGACAGATCATCCAGCACGGCCCGCGCCGCGCTGAAGTCGTCATCCGCAAAGAACATGCTGCGCGTGATCAGCACCGGAATGTTGGCCCGCGAGGCCGCGATCAGTCCGTTGGCGGAATCCTCGATCGCGAGGCACGCGGCCGCGTCGAGCTTCAGCCGCGCCAGGATCTCGAGATAGACATCCGGCGCGGGCTTCTTGTGCCTGACATCGTCGCCGGCCACGATCGCATCGAAATCCCCCGCCCAACGCTGGCCCAGCGCCTGCGACAGCAGCGCATCGATGTTGCCCTGCGACGTGGTGGTCGCGATCGCAAGCCGCTGGCCCCGCGCCCTCGCCGCAGCGAGCAGCTCCGCCACGCCCGGCCGGAGGGGACAGCAGCCGGTCTCGACCAGTTCGGCGTAATGGAGGGTCTTGATGCGGTGAAGCTCGGCGATATCCGGGTCCGACAGCGGCGGCGCGATCCACTGCCTTGCGTGGTAGGCGCGCATGCGTTCCTTGCCGCCGGTCACGCGCAACAGGTCCTTGTAGGTGGCACGGTCCCAATGCCAGTCGAGACCGTGACGGGCGAAGGCATGGTTGAAGGCCTGCCGGTGCAGCTCTTCGGTCTCGGCGAGGGTGCCGTCGACATCGAAGATCAGCGCAGCCGCGCGCCGGACCAGCTCGGCTGCACCCGCTGGAGCGATCGCTTCTGCCTGCATGGTCGATGCCTCCCTGTCACGGGCGACCATCGCCCGCACTGGCGGTTGAGTAAAATCGCAATATCTTTTGCCGGACCCAAAAATCTCTTATGAGCGACAGGCGCACCGCCAGCGCGAACGGGAACCTCGACCTGCACGGGAGACGCATGCGGCTATTCATCCTCGGCCTCGGCTATAGCGCCTTGCATTTCGCCCGCAAGTTCGGCGGGGCCTTCTCGCACATCGCCGGCACCGTGCGCGATCCCGCGCGACGAGACGACCTCACGGGTATCGAGCTGCATGCCTTTTCCGGCGGCAGCCCAATCGACGAGACCGTCAAGCGCATCGGCGATGCCGACGTCGTCCTGGTCTCGATCCCGCCCGGCAGCACCGGCGACCCCACCCTCGCCGCGTTCGGCGACGTGCTCGCGGGACACCACCGCAAGATCATCTATCTCTCCACCATCGGCGTGTATGGCGATCACGGCGGGGCGTGGGTGGACGAAAGCACGTCGCCGCAGGCCGCCTTCGAGCGCACACGCCTGCGGCTCGCCGCGGAGCAGGCCTGGATGGACAGCGTGCCGGGTCACGTCGCGATCCTGCGGCTCGCCGGCATCTACGGCCCCGGCCGCAACGCCCTGGTGACGCTGCGCACCGGGACGGCCCGGCGCATCATCAAGCCGGGACAGGTCTTCAACCGCATCCACGCCGACGACATTGCAAGCGCGATCATGGCCGCGATCGGCCACCAGGGCGGCGGCGTCTTCAATGTCTGCGACGACGAGCCCGCTCCGCCGCAGGACGTGATCGCCTATGCCGCACAGCTGATGGGTGTCGCGCCGCCGCCGGAAGAGGCGTTCGAGACGGCCGAGATGTCGGCGATGGCGCGCAGCTTCTATGCCAGCAGCGCCCGCGTCTCCAATGCAAAATTGAAGCGCGAACTCGGCGTCACACTTGCTTATCCCAGCTATCGACAGGCCCTGGATGCGCTGTGGCGCGCCGGCGAAGGCCGCTAGGTTCCGGTACGTCCGGCGCCTCCCAGACATGCCCTGCCCGCGCTTGACTTCGTTCCGGCGCGGTCGTGATCTAGGCCTCGCGCGAGCCACTCCGATAACGAGCTCGCCTGGGGGGAATAGAATGAACAAGACGATCGCCATGATCGCGGCGGCGGCTGCCGCCATCACGCTCGGTGCAGCGCAGGCCGCGCCGCTGCCCGAAACCAATCCGGACGACGCCGGCTTCTCGAAGCAGGGTCTTGCGCGGCTCGACAGTTTCTTTGCACGCGAGATCGCCGCCAAGCGCGTGCCCGGCGCGGTGGTCGCCGTCGCGCGGGACGGCAAGCTCGTGCACTACAAGGCCTATGGCATGCTCGACCCGAACAAGGGCACGCCGATGCCGGTCGATGCGATCTTCGCGTTGGCCTCGATGACCAAGCCGATGGCGGCGGTCGCCGGCCTGACGCTGATGGAAAAGGGCCAGCTGCCGCTCCAGGCCAAGCTGTCCGACTACTATCCCGGCTTTGCCGACATGAAAGTCGGCGTGCCCCAGAGCGACGGCTCGCTCAAGCTCGAGGCGCAGGCATCGCCGATCTTCATCCACGATCTCTACCGGCACACGTCCGGGCTGATGTATGGCGGCCGCCCGGACTCATCGAGCCCGGTGGCGCGGCAATACCCCGACGGCGTCGCGCCCGCGATCGAGGGCGACACCCAGGCCTTCGTCGACCGCATCACGAAGCTTCCGCTGGCGCATCAACCCTCGACCGAGTTCGAGTACGGCTTTTCGATCGACGTGCTGGGCGCCGTGGTCGAGAAGGTCAGCGAGCAGAAGCTCGGCGACTATCTCGCCGCAAATGTCTGGCAGCCGCTCGGCATGAAGGACGCAACCTTCCACCCGACCGACGCCCAACGCCCGCGCCTCGCCCGTCCGTTCGCGAACGATCCGCTGACCGGGAAGCCGCAGGCCATCAAGCTGCTCGATAGCCCGACCAAATTCGATTGCGGCGGCGCCTGCTCGTTCGCGACCGTCGGCGACTACATCCGCTTCGGGCAGATGCTGCTCAACGGCGGCGAGCTCGACGGCCAGCGCATCCTCGGCCCGAAAACCGTGCACCACATGACGACCAATCACCTCGGCCCCGAGATCAAGAACAACGTCGCGAATGTCGAGCCGCATCGCGGCGGCTTCGGCTTCGGCCTTTCCGTCGCGGTCCGCACCAGCGAGGGCCTGTCGTCGGTCCCCGGCAATCCCGGTGAGTTCACCTGGAACGGCGCCTATGGCACGCAGTTCTTCTGCGATCCGAAGGAGCGCCTCGTCGTCGTGGTGGGAACGGCGGCGCCGGGCGAGCTGCGCAAATATTATCGCGAGCAGGTCCAGGACATCGTCTACGGCGCGATGGTGAAGTGAGATCCCGCCGCGAAACGAAAAGGGCGGCCACGCGGGCCGCCCTTGAAGCTCGACGTCAGCTCAAGACGCCGTATTTTTTGAACCAGGCCTCCGCCTGCTTCCAGGCATCGTCCGCGGCGTCCCTGCGGTAGCTGCCGCGATAGTCCGCGTGGAAGCCGTGCGGCGCATCGGGATAGATCTTGAATTCGGCCGTCTTCTTGTTCTCCGCGAGCGCCGCCTTCATCTGCTCGACCTGGGCGACGGGAATGCCGGTATCGGCACCGCCATAGAGGCCGAGCACCGGCGCCTTCATCTCGGGGGCGAGCTGCATCGGACTCTTCGGCCAGAGCGGATTGGCGGGGTCGACCACCGTGCCGTAGAAGGCAACGCCGGCTTTGAGGTTGCCGTTGTGGGCCGCGTATTCCCAGACGGTGCGTCCGCCGCGGCAGAATCCGATGATGCCGAGTTTTGCCGTGTCGCCGCCCTGCGATCCCGCCCATGCCACCACCGCGTCGAGGTCGGACAGCAGCTCGGCGTCGGGCTTGGCGTTGACGATCGGCAACAGGTCCTTGATGTCGGTGATCCTGGTGAGGTCGGTGCCCTTGCGGAAGTAGTAATCAGGCGCAATGGCGAAGGCGCCGAGCTTGGCGAGGCGCCGCGTCACGTCCTTGATGTATTCGTGCAGACCGAAAATCTCCATCGCCACGATGATCACCGGCGCTTTGGTGTTGCCGGCCGGGCGGGCGAAATAGGCCGGCATCTCCTCGGAGCCCACCTCGATCTTGGCATCGCCGGCCTGCAGGCCATTCGTGTCAGTCGTGATGATGTCGGCGCGGACCGGACCGGCCGCGAGCGTATAGCCAGCGGCGACGGCCGCGGTGGCGCTCATGAATCCGCGGCGGGAGAACGGGGCGACTTTTGTCAGCCCGACGACGTCGGATGTCATGGTGGTTTCAAAGCTCATCGGTCTTTCCCTTCCTATTCCCAATGCTGGTGCCCCGGGGCGACGCATTCGCCAATAGATACTGGGCAAAGGCAAGTCACCAGCCTGCGAGAACACGGCTCTCCGCCTCATTCCTTCGTTAGTGCGAGACCGGCGTCCTCCGGCGGTCCCCGAGCGCACCCAGCAGAGATTTGATCGTGTGTGGGCTTTAACCGCGTGGCTGCACTGCGGCGCAACATCCATTAACCCAACATTGCGACTCTTCCGCCGCAGCCCGCATGGTCGGGAGTTGCAGATCCGTGGGCGCGTCGCGCTGTCCGGAGCGTTTCGCCGCAACAAATGGGCTGCGCAGTGGCGGCAACGACACATCATGTTGCCTGGAAGCCGCGAACCATCGCAATCCGGCGGCTGAAGCGCAGTCATTTGACTGAAATTTTCCGAAGAGTTGAGCCGTGCGATTCACCCGACCTTTCTTTGTGACGCTCTAGTTCGACGGCCGGAAGTTCCATCTTCGGGAACGGAAAAGCGCCCTCCCCCAGGGCGCGCTCCGCGAGGACGAAGGATCGTCCGAGAGCTTCATTGTCGTCCACCCAGATTGCGCTGCCCCAAGGCTCAATTGAATAAAGATTTATCCGATCCGGAATTGAAATGAATTTGGCTCGCGAATCGATCGAACTGGTGGAGCAGGTCGCTCGCATCCTGTGGTTCGAAGGCACCAAGCACGGCCTGCGCGACCGCGAATGGATGGCGCTGCGCTTCCTCTCCCGTGCCAACCGGTTTTCCCGCACGCCTTCGGCGCTGGCGAGTTACGTCGGCACCACGCGCGGCACCGCCTCGTTCATCATCGGCGAGCTCGAACGGCTCGGCTATATCGAACGCAAGCGCTCGGCCAAGGACAAGCGCTCGGTCATGCTGAGCGTCACGCAGCAGGGCAAGAAGTTCCTGGCGCGCGACCCCGTCAACGTTCTTGTCGACGCCATTGCCGTGCTCGACGACGAAGCCAAGATCCGCCTCCGCGACGCGCTACGCCACGTGCTGGATCAGTCCGACGCGGCCGAGCAGCGGCACCATACCGACGTCTGCAAGCGCTGCATCTTCCTCCGGGAGGACCGCATCATCGCGGACGGCAAGACGGCGGCCGAGTTCTCCTGCCGCCTGTTCCGCGCGCCCATCGCCGAGCCCGAAGTCGAGCTGCTCTGCACCAGCTTCGAGCATCACCGCCAGTAGACGGCGGGGTCCGATCAGGGCGCCGCCTTGCGTGACGAATAGATGACGCCGCCGCTGGATTCCACGACCAGGCGCCCGTTCTCGGACCTGATCTCCTCGATGCGGCCGAGACCGGGCACCTGCTGCCCCAGCACGGCCTCGATGACGCCGTTCGGACTTTGCAGGATCGCGATCCCCTCATAGGCCTGGCGCACCGACCAGCCCTTGATCACCTTGCGCGGCGCCGCCGTGCGTTCGGATGCGGGCACCGAACCCGTGTATTCGGGAACGGCGACCGAGGCCATCATCGGCATCGTCTGCGAGGTCGGCTGCGAAGCGACGGCCGCCGGTGCCGGTACCTGGACTTGCGCCTGGGCGAGCTTGTCGAGTTTCACCGTCGAGGACGAGCTCACGCGCTCGATGCGGTCGAGGTTCTCGGCGAACCTGCCGAAGCGATCACTGGTGGCCTTGCTCGACTGATCGACCGCGGTGCGCAGGCCGTCCAGGTTCTCGGACACGCCCGATAGCTGCTTGCGCAACTGCGCGACCGTCTCGCGCAGATTCCTGATCTCGGTATTGGCCGCGACATTGTTCTGGGCGGGCTGCGTGGTGAGATAGGCGATGACGCCGGTGCAGGCGCAGACCACCAGGATGGCGGCGGCGGCCAAGGTGGCGAGCGGCACGACCCAGGTCGGGCGCGGCGGCGGCGGCTTTGCCACGATGACGGCCGGCTTGATCACGGCCGGCGCCGGCGTCGGTATTGCCATCTTGTCGAGGCGCGCCTTGGCGCGGATGCGCTTCAGTCCTTCGAGCGCTTCTTTCGCAAGAGTCTCGTCGTTCGCCGCAGCCGACATGCGCTTTGCGTTTGCCGCGGGCTTCGCCGCTTGCTGCGGATTTGTAGTGCGTGCTTCCGGAGCCGGCTTCGCCGCCGCGGCAACATCGGCCGTTGCGCCGGGACGAGCTTGTCCATCGGACGACATGTGAAAATGCTCCGTTCGCTTCGATCTATCGAGCGACGAATTTATTTGTCGAAGCTTGCCTGAAACGTGCGCGTCGAAAACTTTTCATCGCGCGCGATGCGACGTCGAATGAGTCAAACGCGTCACGCACGCGGCGAAAGTGCGACTCGAAAGACACACACCCGCCAAGATTTCGCCAAGCTGGAGTCGAGTCGCCACACATGAGTCGAATTGTCGCATGTGGACAAGCGGTGGATAGAGTCAATCCGGGGTTGAAAACCCCTCTCTACGCACGACCCCCAGCACCACCCAAAATAGCAATGATTATACAGAGATGCGGAACTTTAGACACAGCGCGATGCAGAAGTAGTTTAGATGCCAAATCAACTGGTGCGGTCAGATATACCAAGAAACAACTCGCAACAAACCAACAGCATCAAACACGCATAGCAATCGCTTTGTTCCGCGCGCTTGATCGGAAATCGGCAATCGTTACGGTCCTACTTAAGTGATTCTCGCCAGTTGGCGAGGAGATCGGCAAGGTTCAGTAGCGTTCGGACGCGATAAGCAACTTGGCGCAACTGTTCTAGGTCGCTGTCTCAATCCGCCCCGCGAGGTGATCCGTAAGACACCCGCCGGGCCTCACGCAGTAAGCGTTCAGTATCGAGTCGAAGTAACAGGCCCGCGGAAAACGCAGGCACTGAATGCGTAGGGCTGCCCGCGAATATCGAAACCATAACAACGGTTCGCGGGATGGGAATATCGTCAAACAGCATAGTCGCCGAGCCGGGCATCACAATAACCAGCCGGCCGCGATAAGTGCGAAACAGGGGCGAAAGACTGATGTATATTATCGTTGATGATCGCGAGAGCGTCACGAACAGCTACGTTGGAGGGCTCGTTCGCGAAGGTGTATCGTCGATCGGCTTCTCCTCCGGAGAATTCTGGGAGTGGCTGCAATCCGCGAGTGAATCGGACCTGGCGGCGGTCGATGCCTTCCTTCTCGGGGATTGCGACGGCCGCGGGACTCTGCCGCGCGCGATGCGCAAGCGCTCGTCGGCTCCCATCATCGCCATGAGCGGCCAGAAGATGCTCAAGAACACGCTGGAGCTGTTTGAATCGGGCGTCGACGACGTCGTGCACGTGCCAATACATCTCCGCGAGATCCTGGCCCGAACGGCTGCCATCGCACGCCGCCGGGTCGGCGAGCTGCCGAGGCCTTGCGAGACCAGGATCCAGGTCTTCTTCAACGGGCGGGATCCCGAGATCGCCGGCCACGCGCTCACCCTACCTCGCCGCGAACTGCGCATTCTCGAGTATATGGTCAGCAACCACGGCAAGTGGATCACCAAGACGCAGATCTTCAACGCGGTCTACGGCATCTTCGAGTCCACCTTCGACGAGAGCGTGATCGAAAGCCACGTCAGCAAGCTGCGCAAGAAGCTCCGCGACCGCCTCGGCTTCGATGCGATCGTGGCCCGTCGCTACGTCGGATACCGCCTCAACATCCCGGCCGGCGAGACCCTCGACGTGCCGATGCAGGACCTCGACGAGGTCGGCATCCTCCTCAACAGGGCGCATGCCGCTCCAGCGGCGTATCAACCCGGAAACTGACCCGGCGAGCGCCACGTCACGGACAGAGGCCTCTGCGAAGCACTTCGCAGAGGCCTTTTCCATTTTTCAGGCTGGGAGTGCGGAATGCAGGCCCTGCAGCGCGGGCGCGTCAGCGCAAGACGCGACCAGACCAGGGCTCTCGCCCCGGCTTTCATACCGCACGACTGTTCAGGACGGCCGGAGTTAGCCCGCCGGCGATGCCTACGGCTTCGACTGGAATTCTTCCTTGGAGACGTAGTTGAAGTCCTCGACCAGGACGTCCTGGACGACGTCGGCCTGCATCCGCTCGTTGACGCGCTGCTTGATCGCCGTCGTGAGGATGCCGAGGTCGTAGCGGGCGAGCTTCCGGAAATCGAGGCGGTCGTCGGCATAGATCCTGCGGAAGGCCTCGTCGACGACGAACGGCTCCGGCGGGACGTTGAGCTGGTGCATGGTCCGCGCCTCCACCGTGTAGACGAAGCGCGCGACGATGTAGCCCTGCACGTTGCCGTTCTCGACCATGGGCACGCTCAGCGCCCGCGTCTTCTGGTATTGCAGTCCGTCGAGATAGGCGTCCTTTGGCGGCAGCAGGCTGCCGTTCTCCTTCCAGTAGGCCACGCCATAGCTCGTGCCCGCGGTGAGGATGCAGACCCAGAGCCCGGCCAGCACGACCCTGATCATTTTCCGTCCTGTGCTGCGCGACCGGTATAGGTGCCGTCCGACTCGACGTCCTTGATTGCCCTGACGATGATGGAGGCGACCTCGCGCACCGCATCGTAATGCATCTCGAGCAGGGAACGATTGCGCTCGAGCTTCTCGCGCAGGCGCTGGATCTCCTCGGTGACCTCGACCTCGGCGCCGAGATGCATGCGCGCCCGCATCAGGCGGACGAATTCAAGCATGCCGCGGCTCTTGCGGGCGCTGAACTCGTCGAAATCGATCTTCTTGCCCGTCGAGAGCGCCTCCGTCTCCTCCTCGACAATGCCTTCGAGCCGGCGGATCGACGCCAGGAGGCCGCGCACCTCGTCCGACTTCTCCGCCTCCGTGGCCTCGATGACCGCTTCGCCGCCGACATTGGTCAGCAGCACGGGCAGCAGCGCATCGCTTGATGCCGCTTCCATCGTTATCGCTTCGGCGTCCACCACCGGCTGCTCCATCACCAGGGCCGCCGCGCTCTCTTGTGCCTGCATAGGAAATTCACCCCTCAACGTCTGTCACCCATTCCCTGATCGTCATCCGGCCTTGCCCGTCGTGTCCGGTCCCACCGGATGTGCGCCGGCGAGCTGCTTGGCAATGCCAATGCCCTTGCCCTTCGCCAGCTGAGCTCCAAGCTGCTCCGCCAGCATCGACTTCCACACGCCGCCGGCAGTCCCCTTGCCGAACACTTGCTCCGAATCCTTCGGCAGCATCGTCTCGACGAAGGTCTGCAGGATGAAGGCTTCGAACTTGCGATAGACCTCGTCCTGGCCGGGCTTCTTGATCACCTGCACTGGCGGCCCGTTCACAGCCGTCGACTGCGTCCCGGCAAGCGTTGCCGCGGATTGATCGGCAGCCGCTTTTGCCTTGCTTGCTTCCGTGGCCATCGTGGCGGCGAAATCGGCATCCGACGATTTCAGCGCATCGAGCTTCGCGGTCGCCGTGCGCTGCGTCACGGGATCGGCGGCCTCGAGGACGTCGAGGACGAGGTCTGGTGTTGCTGTCACGATCATGTCTTGGTCCGGCTGGCTGGCCGTGGCGTCCACGCGCGCACGGTGAGGCTTGTTCCCGTCATCTCCTCGAGCGCGCGCTTTTCGGCATCGCGAAGCTTGTCCGCGAGCGCCGCCTTGGCGACTTCCTCGAGCTGTTTCACGCGGCGGGTCTCGGCGCGAACCTGGTCGAGCTGCCGCGAGGCCTGCTCCTTCACGGCGCGCGCCCCGACGCTCGTCCGGTTGAGCCGCCGTGCGATCGAGTCGCTCGAGGAGCCCGCCGGCGGCGTGCCCTCGTTCAGCGCACCGACCAGCCATTCCTGCTCGTCCTGCAGGCTGCGCTCCTGCTGCCGCAGATGCGCGAGCTGCCACTCGGACAGCCGCAGCTGGAGCTTCACCAGCGAGACCATCCGACCGAGCTTGTCCGCGCGCGACTTCATGATCCCTCACTCCGCCAGCCACGACGAGACGCCGAGGATGAATTGCGTCAAGAGCTCGTCGCTGGTGAGGTAGAGCAGCAGGAAGCCGCCGAACAGCACGAAGGGCACCGAGATGAAATAGACCGGGATCGCTGGCGTCAGCTTGTTGAGCAGCCCGACCGCGAAGTTGACGATGACGGAATAGACGATGAAGGGGCTGGCGATGCGCAGCGTCAGAACGAACGCCTCCGACAGGCGGCCCACGAGCTGGTCGAGCGGCATGCTGCCGCCGATCCTGCTGCCGGGATGCCAGACGTCGTAGGAGTTCATCAGCCCGCGCAGCACCTGCCAGTGCTGGTCGGTCATGAAGAACAGCGTGGTGACCGATGCCATGATCAGCGGCACGAGGGCCGGCGCCGGATCGGTGTCGGCGACCGGCGTGCCCGGGATGTTGCTGAGCCCGATCGCGCTCGCCATCACGGTCGCCATGGTCTGGAGCGCGAGGAAGAACACGCGCCCGCCGAGGCCGATGACGCTGCCGACCAGGATCTCGGAGCCGATCAGGAGCGCGAGCGACAGCGGCGCAGCGTTCTCGGTGAGAGGCTTCAGCACCGCGATCAGGATCGGTGTCAGAGCGAAGGTCGTGACCAGCGCGATGAACAGGCGAACCTGGGCCGGGACGTTGACGCTGGAATAGCCGGGCACGAACATCAGGCAGGCGCCGATGCGGCAGAACACGATGAACGTGACCAGCACGCTGTCGGCGAGGCCGCTGATCACGAGATGGCTCCGAGCGCACGGATCTCGGCGGTGCGCGCCACTTCCACATGCGACAGGATCGGGAGCGTCGGGAATACCCGTTCCAGGATCATCCGGACATAGGGCCGCGCCTCGGGGGTCACCGCCAGCACGACGCTGGTGCCGTTCTCGGTGAACTTGCGGATCGCGGCGCTGGCTTCCGTCGCGAACTGCTCGATGAGACGCGGATCGGCGTCGAATTCGACGACGTCGCCCTTGGCGTCGCGCTTGAGGCTCTGGTGGAAGGCGAGATCCCAGCGGTTGCCGAGGCGGACCACGTTGAGCACGCCGTTGTCGGAGAGGTCGCCGCAGATCTGCTGGGCAAGGCGCGTGCGCACATGCTCCGCGACCTGCTCGGAGCGCCGCACATGGGGCGCGATCTCGGCGATCGCTTCGAGGATCAGGTGCAGGTTGCGGATCGACACGCGCTCGGCCAGCAGGATCTTCAGGATCGCCAGCAGGCCCGAATAGGAAATCTGCGAGGGACAGAGATCCTCGACGAGGCGCTTGTATTCGGGATCGAGCCGGTCGAGCAGACCGCGCATGTCCTTGTAGGACAGGAGCTGGGCGAGATTTGCCCGGAGCACCTCGCTCAGATGCGTGAGCAGCACCGACAAATTATCGACCGGCTTGCAGCCCTGACGCTTGACCTCGTCGGTGAAGGCTTCCGTGACCCACAGCGCCTTCATGCCGAAGGCGGGCTCGATCACCTCTTCGCCGGGCACGTCGGGCTTGCCGTCCTTGTCGACGAGCACCAGCACCTCGCCGAGCCTGAGCTCGCCGTGGGCGACGCGGGTGTCGTGGATCCGGAACTGGTAGCTCTTCGGGTCGATCGACAGATTGTCGGTGAGCTTGATCTCGGGAATCACGAAGCCGTATTGCTTGGCGAACTTCTTGCGGATCTTGGCGACGCGGTGGCCGAGCTCG